>Ga0326728_10000702_pt1 | contig 127776 bp, 113 predicted proteins | sample MB3enrmetagenome_FD_207602 | JGI IMG/M metagenome (GOLD analysis project Ga0326728, IMG submission 207602) | Lab enriched peat soil microbial communities from McLean, Ithaca, NY, United States - MB31MN | ecosystem: Environmental > Terrestrial > Soil > Wetlands > Peat | place: USA: New York...
GACGTTTTCCCGGTTTTTGGGCCTGGATGCGCTTGGCCAATCCGCGCAACGCGGTACGGAAGCGCTCTTGGATCTTCAGCGCGCCGACGGCCATTGGGCTTTCGAGCTTGAGGCCGACGCGACCATTCCTTCCGAATACATCCTCCTCGATCACTTCCTCGGTACAATCAACCAGTCCTTGCACGAGCGCATGGCGAACTATTTGCGCGATATTCAGGAGGATCATGGCGGCTGGCCGCTTTTCCATCGCGGTCCATTCGATATCAGCGCCAGCGTGAAAGCCTATTTTGCTTTGAAGTGCGTGGGCGATTCTGTCGATGCGCCGCACATGGCGCGCGCGCGCGCGGCTATTCTGGCTTATGGCGGCGCGGCGCGAAGCAACGTTTTCACGCGTATCCAACTGGCTTTGTTCGGCGCGGTGCCGTGGCGCGCCGTGCCTGTCATGCCGGTTGAGATCATGTTCCTGCCGAAGTGGTTTCCCTTTCATATCAGCAAGATCGCTTATTGGTCGCGCACGGTGATCGTGCCGTTGCTGGTGCTGATGGCGAAGAAGCCACAGGCTTGCAATCCGCGCGGCGTGAATCTCAATGAACTTTTTGTGACGCCGCCGGAGCAGGTGAAGAACTGGCACAGCAACAACACGCAATCGATCTGGAATCCTGTTTTCCGCGCGATTGACGCGTGTTTGCGCGCCATCGAGCCGTATATGCCTAAAGGCTTGCGGCAGAAAGCCATCGACGCTGCAGTGGCCTGGGTCACGGAACGTTTGAACGGCGAAAACGGTTTGGGCGCGATTTATCCTGCCATGGCGAATACGGTGATGATGCATCATTGCCTTGGTTTTGCTCCGGATCATCCCGAAGCCGCCACGGCCCGCAAGGCGATTGACAAGATGGTCATCGACGGGCCGGATCGCGCTTACTGCCAGCCTTGCCTCTCGCCGGTGTGGGATACGGCATTGACGTGCCATGCGCTTATGGAGGCGAAAGCCGACAAATCCGCCATTGAAAAAGGCTGCGATTGGCTGGCGGGCGAGCAAGTTCTGGATTGCGTCGGCGACTGGGCTGTGCGGCGTCCGAACGTGAGGCCGGGCGGCTGGGCGTTTCAATATGCCAACAAGCATTACCCCGATCTGGATGATACAGCTGTCGTCGTGATGGCGCTGGATCGTCTTGATCGTGATAAGTATCGCGCCGCCATCGACAGGGGCGTCGAATGGGTGCTGGGATTGCAGTCGAAAAACGGCGGCTGGGGCGCGTTCGATGCCGACAACACGCATTATTATCTCAATCATATTCCATTCGCCGATCACGGTGCGCTGCTCGATCCTCCTAGCGCGGATGTCACGGCGCGGTGTTTGTCGATGTTGGCGCAGCTCGGCTATCGCAAGGAGAACCCGGCCGTGCAGGCGGCGCTCAAATATCTCCGCCGCGAGCAGGAGCAAGAAGGCTGCTGGTTTGGGCGCTGGGGCACGAATTATATTTACGGCACATGGTCGGTTCTGTGCGCCTTGAATGCCATCGGCGTTCCGCCTTCGGACGACATGGTGCGCCGCGCGGTCGATTGGCTGCTTGCCAAACAGCGCGAGGATGGCGGCTGGGGCGAGGACGGCACGAGTTACTATAAAGGCAAGCCGAAAGGCGAGGGGCCAGTCAGTACGCCGGCGCAGACGGCTTGGGCGTTGCTCGGCCTGATGGCGGCGGGCGAGGTGGATCATCCAGCCGTCGTGCGCGGCATCGATCATCTGACGGAAACGCAAAACGAGCACGGCCTGTGGGACGAAGCGTATTACACTGCCGTCGGTTTCCCGCGCGTGTTCTATCTGCGCTATCATGGTTACAAAGCGTTTTTCCCGTTATGGGCCCTCTCGCGTTATCGTAATTTACAGCAAAGCAATGCGGCGCTAGTGATGCATGGAATGTAAAGTCGCATTCAGCATTCAAAAACGAACCTCAACTCCTCATCCTCATGCTTGGCATCCTTTGCGGTCTTGAAAAAGAAGCTGAAATCGTGCGGCGCATCGACGGCGCGATTGTCTTGTGTTCCGGCGCGCGGCCGGAACTCGCGCGTATCCGTGCGCAGGAACTCATCGCGCGGGGAGCAACTCGTCTCATAAGTTTTGGGTTAGCCGCCGGATTGGCTCCGGGGCTTTTGCCGGGAACCTTGTATATCGGCACGGCGGTGCAGTCTCAGAACAGCCTGGGAGGCGGCGCTCTTTGGGTGTGCGATGGAAACTGGAGCGCACAGTTGGCGCGATGTCTTCCTGCGGCTCGCCGGGCCGCCGTTTATGCCGTAGACGAAATCATCGAAAGCGCGGAGGATAAACGTGCGTTTTATGAAAAAAGGCACTGCGAAATCCTCGATATGGAAAGCCATTGCGTGGCATGGGCCGCGTCAGAGGCAAACCTGCCTTTTGCCGTTGTCCGCGTTGTCACAGATCCGGCGGATATGGAACTTCCCCCCGCTGCAATGGTATCAATAGGCCCGGATGGCCGTTTGGACATGGCGCGTATTGCGCTGAGCCTTATGCGGCATCCTTTGCAACTGCCTAGCCTTATTCATGTTGGTAAAGTTGTAAAAATCGGGTTGAATGTTTTACGCGAGGTGGTCGCAAGCGGGGCGCTGGATTGATCGGAGGGTTCATGAGCAAAGAACAACAGACAAAACGCATGACGGCTCCCGAATTTCTCGCGCGCAAGGGCGGCGAGCCCCTCGTTTGCCTGACATGTTACACGGCGCCGATGGCGCGGCTTCTCGATCCGCATGTCGACATGCTTTTGGTGGGCGACAGCCTCGGCATGGTCGTTTACGGTTTCGACAGCACGCTGCCGGTGACGCTCGATATGATGATCGCGCATGGCCGCGCCGTGGTGAAACATTCGAAGCAAACGATCGTCGTGGTCGATATGCCGTTCGGCAGTTATCAGGCCTCGCCGCAGGCTGCGTTCGAGTCTTCGGCGCGCGTGATGGCGGAAACGGGCTGCGCGGGCGTGAAGCTCGAAGGCGGCGTGGAAATGGCGGAAACCGTAGCTTTTTTGGCACAGCGCGGCATTCCTGTGATGGGGCATGTGGGGCTGACGCCGCAAGCGGTGAATGCGCTTGGCGGTTACCGGTCGCGCGGGCGTGAAGACGCAGAAAGCGCGAAAATTAATGCCGACGCCAAAGCGATTGCCGAAGCGGGCGCCTTTTCGATTGTTGTCGAAGGCGTGCAAGAGACATTGGCGCGCGCCATGACGGCTGCGGTTCCGGTTCCCATCATCGGCATCGGCGGTTCGCCCGCATGCGACGGGCAGGTTCTGGTGATCGACGATATGCTGGGTATGTTCGAGCGCGTGCCGAAATTCGTTAAACGCTATACCGAAGTCGGGAAGGAAATCGAAAAAGCCGCTGCGTCTTACGCCAAAGACGTCCGCGCCCGGCGATTTCCGGGGCCGGAGCATTGTTTTGTGAAGAAGGGCTAACGTTCCCCGCAACACCCACAGCCGGTTGAGCTGTCTTCTTCGTTTTCGCCTGAATCCGTGATCGTTCGCGCTTTGCCCGCATGGATGGCATCGAGCGCGTCCTGCACGTGGCGGCTGAAAACGTATTCCGCCGGGCGTTGCTTTGACGTGTCGAGTTCAGGCGCGAAGGGGCCGGTGACTTTCGGGCCGCGCATTGCTGTGCGCAACGCTTTTAACGGGTGATTAAGCGCATCGGCGGCGGCCGTCGGCTCATAGCCGCAATGCACCATGCAGTCGGCGCATTTTTCGTATTTTCCCGTGCCGTATTTGTCCCATTCCGTCGTTTCCATCAGCTCCTTGAAGGTGGGCACGAAGCCTTCGCCGATCAGATAGCAAGGCCTCTGCCAGCCGAAGACGTTATAGCAAGGCGTTCCCCACGGCGTGCATTCGTACGTCTGATTTCCCGCAAGAAAATCCATAAACAGCGACGATTGGCTGAACCGCCATTTCGTTTTGCCCTGTATGACGCGCTCCTTGCCAAGGCGGAAAAGTTCGCGGAATAAGTTCTTTGTCGTCGTGCGGTTGAGGAAATGATCCTGATCCGCCGCGCGTTCATACGCATAACCAGGAGAGACCATGATGGCGTCGATTCCGATGTCCATCATGTGATCGAAAAACGCGGCCTGGCGCCCCGGATCGGCGTTGTTGTAGAGCGTGCTGTTGATGTTGACGCGAAAGCCCTTCCGAAGCGCAAGGCGTATCGCCTTTTCGGCGATGTCGTATACGCCGGGCTTGTTCACCGAGCGATCGTGATCCTCGCGCCCACCGTCCAGATGCACGGACAACGTGAGGTAGGGCGAAGGCTTGTATTGATCGATTTTCTTTTCCAGCAACAGCGCATTGGTGCAGAGATAAACGTATTTTTTGCGGGCGACGAGTTCCGCGACAAGGCGCGGCATGTCCTTGTGAACCAGCGGCTCGCCGCCGGGAATGGAAACAACAGGTGCGCCGCATTCCTCGACGGCCTTGAGGCAATCTTCGACCGACAGGCGCTGGTTCAGAATTTCCGGCGGATAGTCGATTTTACCGCAGCCGGTGCAGGCGAGGTTGCAGCGGAAAAGCGGCTCCAGCATCAGCACCAACGGATAGCGTTTGTTGCCGTTGAGCTTCTGCTTCAACATGTAAAGCGCGATATCGAATTGCTGACGCAAGGGAACGGACACGAAGAACCTCTTTCAAGCCGCAGATGTTGACGATTCTGCGCCGGTGCGGCCTTCGGCTTTCACCAGCGACATAGGCAGACGGAAGTGGACGTTTTCTTCTACGCCGGGCAGCACAGAAACGTCTTCGACGGGTTCGATTTGCCGCAACCGCTCAATGAGTTCCTGAATCAAGTCTTCCGGCGCCGACGCTCCCGCCGTTATGCCGACGATCTTCTTGCCTTTAATCCATTCGGCGTCGAGGTGCGAGGCGTCTTCGATCAGATAGGCAGGAACGCCGACTTCTTCCGCGCGCTCGCGCAGACGGTTCGAGTTCGAGCTGTTGTGCGCGCCGATGACCAGCACGACATCGACATGTTTCGCCAGCTCGCGCACGGCGCCCTGCCGGTTTTGCGTGGCGTAGCAGATGTCCTTGGTTGCCGGGCCGACGATGTTCGGGAAACGGGCCTTCAGCGCGTCGATCACGGCCTTCGTGTCGTCCACGCTCAGCGTCGTTTGCGTGATGTAAGCCAGCATGTCGGGATTTTTGACAACCAGCTTTGCGACGTCCGCCGCTTCGGAAACCAGATGCACGACGCCGGGAATGCGGCCCAGCGTGCCTTCGATTTCGGGATGGCCTTCGTGGCCGATCAGGATGATTTCGCGTTCGTGCTTGGCATAGCGTTGCCCTTCGGTGTGCACCTTGGAGACGAGCGGGCAAGTCGCGTCGATGACTTTCAGGCCGCGTTGCCGCGCATGATCCTCGATTTTCTGGGCGACGCCGTGAGCGCTGAAGATAATGACCGCGCCTTCCGGCACTTCATCGGTTTCCTCGACGAAGATCACGCCCTTGTCGGCCAGACGTTTCACCACATGCGGATTATGCACGATTTCATGGCGGACATAGATGGGCGGCCCGAATTTCTCAAGCGCATGTTCCACAATCTCGATCGCGCGTTCGACGCCGGCGCAAAAACCTCGCGGCTGGGCCAAAAAGACTTTCATTTTGCAACCTTGTTTGAAAAAACCGGCACAGCGGCCAACGATTGGCAAATGTAGAAGGGTAAGACGGCGATGTAAACCGTAAGGTTTTGATAAATTACCATGTTGAAACAAAGGGTTCAGAGGTTATCTTGCTTGATTGCTTGCGGTTCGTTTATTGTTTCCTTGCGCTGTTGATAGGTTCTAAAAGAAACCGAAATGCGTGCCGACTCCTGCTGAAAGCACAAAATAATGAATAATACCGAAAACGATCTCGATCCAGCGTTGGCGCATGCCATAGAGGAAACTCTTTTATTCGGAAAACCGGACGATCTGAAAAACTTGCTTGACCGTATAACCGACGATGTTCGCGTGCCGGACGCTGTGCGCTATGGCCTTGAGAGCCTGCTTTATTTCCGCGCGCATTATGCCGCAGAGGTGTCCCGGCTTTCGGAGGAAGCGCGCCAGCATGTGATCAAGTTCGACGCCGATTGGACAATGCGCATGATCCAGAAGCTACATCGCCGCGCTTTCGGAGCGGTGGAAGACAAGCAGGCTTAATCCGTTACGACCATCGCATCACGACCTGCGCTGCTTTAACGCCTGAGCGGATGGCGCCTTCGATGCAAGAGGGCAAACCGGTATCCGTCCAATCGCCCGCCAGCGCAAAATTATCCCAGCCGATATAGGCGCGCGGCCGCCGGATGTTCTGTTGCGGCGTTGCGGCGAACGTGGCGCGCTTTTCCCGCACGACCCTCCAAGCCGGCAGTTTGATCGGATCGAGATCGAACAATTTCGCCACATCCTGCCAAACCCGCACGGGTATGGCCTCTTGCGCTTGCTCGTCATAGCGATCGGAGGCGCTGATCGTCACCGACACGACGCCGGGTTTGACGAATACCCATTCTGCAAGTCCGCCGATGATCCCTGTGAATCCAGACGGATTATGCGGCGCCTCAAGGCGGAAGTGCACATTGGTGATGGTGCGGAATTCCTCTGGCGCGCTGAGGCCATGAATCAAATCTTGCGCCACCCATGGCGGCACTGCCAGCACGACCCAGTCAGAAGGCGTCAATTCGAGAACCTCGCCGCCGAAATCGAGCCACCTGACGGCGTTGCTTTCGATGGCAAGGCCGCGAAGGCGATGGCCGAATTTCACCTCGGCATCATGCTGGCGCAGCGTGTTCAGGCACGGCATGACGAAACTTTCGGACAGGCCGATCTTGGGAATGAGAGGTTGGCAGGCCTTACCTCCCGCGCCGAAACTCTGCGCGAACAATTTGGTGAGCAACTGCGCCGATGCGTTTTCCGGCTCGGTATTGAGCGTCGCCAGAGTCAGAGGTTCTAAAAAACGGCTATAAAGCGTCGTCGTCGTATCGAACAAGGATGTGACCGTATCGTTGGCGCCGGCGCGCAGAAGATTAAGGACTTGCAGATAGTCCAGCACCTTTGTGTCAGACACGCGCCGGTTATGATCGAATATCCACCACGGCATACGGCTGCTGTTCATGCGCACGGCCCAGCGCACGCCGGTCTTGAGGTCCATGAAAGGAAAAACCGCTTCGGGGGCCTTAGTCATGCTCTCAGCGGCCTGCGTTAAGAGCAGATAATCCTGCACCGCGGCGTTGCCGGAGAGTACCAGATGATTTCCGTTGTCGATCCGGCAGCCCATTTCGCGGTCGTAATAGGAACGGCAACGGCCTCCGGCATAGGGCGCGGTTTCGTAAATCGTGACCTTCTCGCCCATGAGCGACAACTGCAGCGCCGCCGAAAGGCCGGACAGGCCCGCGCCGATGATGTGGATTTTTCGGGTCATGCCGTCACCAAATATACCGGAGTACCAGCCAAACCTTCTGCCAGCGCGACAGAGTTACGCGCACGAAGGGATTGTACCAGTCTTCCTCGACGAGCTTGTCGAATATCGCGCCGTAGTAGGCGCGCATAAGGCGGGCCGGGCGTATCCGGGACGATTTGCACCGGCGCATGGCGGCATCCGCTTGCGTGAAATGTTCGCGAGCGATGGTGGCCAGATCGCGGCATACGTACCTAAGTTCCGGCTCGCGCAGAACGGAATCCGGACTGCGTGTCGTGACGCTATGTTTGGAAAGATATTCTTCGGGCAGATAAAGCCGTCCTCGTGCGGCATCTTCGGCCAGATCGCGCAGGATGTTCGTCAACTGCAAGGCCCGGCCCAAATGATGCGCGACATTCATGCCGTTCGTGCTGACATCACCGAAAATCCGCATCGAAGCGCGGCCCACAGCGCTCGCCACGCGGTCGCAGTAGAGATCGAGCATTGCGAGAGTCGGCGCGCATATCGGCACGCCCGCATCCATCGCCATGCCGTCGATGATTGCCTGAAAGTCTTCTTCCGCCAGCGCGAATTTGTGAATGGCGGGCACAAGCGCCTGTGTAATCGTGTCGCTTGCCTCGTCGCGCCGGAAGAGAGCGCGGATGCGCAGACGCCATTGCTGGAGTTCTTCCCGGCGCGACTCAAGCGTCGCGCCATCGTCGGCGATATCATCCACCTCGCGGCAGAAGGCGTAAAGCGCATACATCGCTTCGCGTCGCGCGCGCGGCAACAAGGTCATGCCGGCCGTGAACGAGCTTCGCGAAGCGGCAACGCGCTCGCGAACGTCTTTTATGGCCAGTTCGTAGGTTGGAGCCGTCATAATCAGATCCACGCGCGGACGATGCCAGTAAAGGTTGCCGCCAAGACGGCGAGCTTGCCGAGTTTCACATTATCGCATAACGGATCGCGGATGCGCAGCAGTTTTACGAGGCGTTCGGCCAACACGCAGATGACGGAGGTTTCCATTTTCAGCCGAGCATCCGGCACGGCCGAAGGCAACAAGCGCGCCGTAAGCAGCATCGGCTCAAGCCTGTCCAGCATGGCGTGCAGCGTTGCGCGCAGTCCCGGTGTGGATCGGGCATTTTGAAGATCGGTGAGGACGCCGTTGCGTGAGGCCAGCATATCCTGCGGGATGTAAACACGATCCAACTCGCGGTAATCGTCGGCGCAATCCTGAATGTGATTGATGACTTGAAGCGCGGAGCATAGCGCGTCGTTGGGGGGCCAAGCTTCTTCGCCAATGCCGTGCAGAGCCAGAACATGCCGTCCCACGGGCGAGGCCGAATAACGGCAGTATTCCATCAGGTCGCTCCAGTCGGGATAACGCAGTTGCGTCGCATCGCGCTTGAAAGCGGCGAGAAGGTCGAGGCTGTGCTGCGGCGAAACGCCGGTGGCTTTCAAGCTGTCGCGCAGGGGAATGACGCTTGGCACGTCGCTGATGCGGTCGTCCAGAAGCGCGGTCGCGAAACGATTCAACCGCGCGATTTTGTCCATTGGCTCAAGCAGCGGATTGTCGCTGATGTCGTCGGCTGCGCGCGCAAAAATATAAAACGCATGCACATGCGGACGCAGGTCGGGCCGGATCAAACACGAACCGACGGGAAAATTTTCCGTACTGGCGTTCTTTCCGCTGGGGGTTTCGATAGTTTCCCGGTTCATGAGGCTTGCGCCCGTCCTTTCCATTGCCCGCCCTTGCCGCGCAGATAGCGGAAGGCGGAGTCAAGTGTGGCTACCATATAAACCGCGGCGGCCAGAGGCAATGTTAACGACCAAATCCATGATAAGCCATAAAAACGCACGCTCGGAATATAAAGGACGAACATCGAGAAAAGGGCGGCAAGGCCGATTATTGCGGCGCTTGGCTCACCCATTAAAAAGGCCAGCCAAGGCGCAAAAAACAGCAAGCCAAGGCCGATGACGGTGCCGAGCAAAAGCAAATACGAATAATGCAACTGCGTGAAGGCCGACCGCGCGATCATGCGTTCGATACTGGCAAATGTCGGATAAGGACGCAGGCTGAGCACATCGCGCGTCAGTGTCAGGCGAATGTTGCCGCCGCTGTCTTTGATTGCGCGCGCGAGGGCGCAATCGTCGATAAGCGCCGACTTAATTCGTTCCAGCCCGCCGCATTTCTCAAGCGCCTGCTTTTTCACCAGCATCACGCCGCCTGCGGCTGCGGCTATGCGCGATCTCGGATTGTTGGCGCGGCGGAAGGGATAAAGCATTGCAAAGAAAAAAACGAAAGCGGGGATCAGCAATTTTTCAGCGAGACTTTGGCAATGCAATTTGACCATTAATGAGTTCAGATCAAGCTTGTCCGCCAGCGCGCGCGCCACAAGGCGGCGGAGGCTGTGGGGCGGGTGCGCGATATCGGCATCGGTGAAGAGGATATATTCCGCGGTGCTTTCTTTTACGCCCGCTTGCATGGATGCTACTTTGCCGCTCCAGCCTTGCGGGAGATCAGGTGCGGCGATAACCGAAAGAATGTGAGAATGATTGCCTTCGTTGGCCAGGCAAAGCGCGATATCGCGCGTGCCGTCTGTGCTGTGATCGTCGATCAACAGGATTCGCCAGCGTCCCGGATAATCCTGTGCCAGAAGGGAAGGCAGCGTTTGCGGCAGAACGTCCGCCTCGTTCCGCGCCGGGACGATGATGTCAACGTCAGGCCATTCTTTTGGCTCAGGCGCGGGCGCGTCCAGCAAAGGAATCCAAAACCGTCCGTTGAACAGCGCGAGCGTGAGCCAGCCGAGGAGGGAAAGGGAGGCGAGAAGAGCGATCAACAATACCCGTTCTCCCGAAACCATATCACGGCATCTGCGAGCGCTTGTTGCGCCGGGCGGGGTTGATAGCCCAATTCGCGTTCGGCTTTGGCGGATGAGAAGAACATTTTTTTCTTCGCCATCCGTAGGCCATCCACGGTTATGAAAGGTTCCTTGCCTGTGATCTTTGCTATGGCTTCGGCGGCGTATGCCAGAGGAAACAGCGGCGCACGTGGAATAACCACAGTCGGCGCGGGGCGTCTGACAATTCCTGCGATGATTTTCAAAATCTCGCCTAATCCCAAATTCGTTCCGCCCAGAATGTAGCGCTCGCCAATTGTGCCGCGCTCATACGCCAGCCAATGGCCCATCGCCACATCATCGACATGCGCGACGTTCAGGCCCGTATCGACGTAAGCGGGCATGCGGCCCAAAACGGCTTCGACGATAATGCGGCCCGTAGGAGTCGGTTTGATATCGCGCGGCCCGATGGGCGTTGATGGATTGACGATGACGCAGGGCAAAGCCTGTTGGCGGATCAAGCGCCGCACTTCCTGCTCGGCCAGAAACTTGGAACGCTTGTAGGTGCCGATCATATCGGCCAGCGTCACGGGCGTGTCTTCGTCGGCGATGCCCCCCGGAACATTGCCAAGCACAGCCACTGAACTTGTGTAAACGATGCGTTTCACGCCTGCGGCCAGCGCGGCATCCATCAGCGCATATGTACCATCCACATTGATGCGATGCATCGCGGCGGCATCGGGGACCCAGATGCGGTAATCCGCCGCGACGTGAAAAAGGGCGTCACAGCCTTGCAAGGCAGCGACATACGTTTCCGGTTTGCCGAGATCGCCCTCGACGATTTTGGCATCTGCGAGTCCTTGCAGATTGCGGCGGTCGTTGCCGGGCCGCGTCAGAAGACGCAGGCGATGGCCTTTGGCCTGCAACACGCGCGCCACAGCCGCGCCGACGAAGCCGGTCGCGCCGGTGAGGAAGGTGAGAGGGGAAGTCATGATGTTGTTATAGAAAAACGGCGGTTTTAGCGCAATCTATGTTTCTTGATACTGCTTCAACACCTCCTGTTCCTGCGCGCGGATTTTATGTGCGATGGCTGAAGCCGTTTCACCGCCGCGAACGCCTTTTTGGGTCACAAGAACGAACTCGACATTAAGAGGCTTTTCGGAAAACCGCTGGCTGCTGACGCGGTAGCGTTTGTAGCCTTGTGTTAAAACTGTCGTCGCGCCAGCGCGGCAGGCGGCGCGGACGAGATTTTCCAACGTCATGTTGCCGTCTGTGCTGTAGCTTGTCAGAATCCAGTCGGCTGAAACGGCATCCAGCAGTTCTTCATAAGCCGCCAGCGCTTCGTGCTTGCTGTTGTATTTCGAGCGCCTTTCCGTGCGCCAATCGGTGCGGATGGCGGCCTTGTTGCGTCCCTCGATCTTTGGCGTCAAGTGCGGCTTGTCCCAAAGTGCGATGCTGTTGAGAACATGGTAATTCGAGCCGTAGGGATGCTGGTTATACGGCGGGTCAATGTAGGCAATGGATGGCCCCTTGATCGCGTATGAACGCGCGAGTTTCGTCGCATCATTGCGAAAGACTTCATTCTTGCGGCAATTGTCGAAAAAAATCGCCGGGGCGAGCGTGAGACGCGATTTAATGCGGTAAAGCGCCGTGCGTGTCTGGCCGCCCCATCCATTATGAAAGCCCTTGAACACGCCGGATGTGTTGCTGGTGTAGCAAGCCTGGTAGAGCAAGGGCGCTAACAAAGACGCAGCTTGCCGCTTATCAATCGTTCCGTCCGTTGTCCAAGTCTGAATCTTTTCCCTCATTGCATCGAGGCGCATGCCGTTGACGCGCGTATAGAACAACCTGTCACGTTCGATGTCGTAATGCTCGTCGCTTTCAGGGCATAGGTGCTGCGTTACCCAGCCTTCCAGCGGTGGCAGATTGTTGAGTTCGCCGATGATTTTTTTATACGTTTTTCCGCGCCCGAAAACAGGCGCCGCATTCTGCGCGATATAACTGCCGTTGATTGCTTCCGCGTAAGGTTCCCAATCGTTGGCGACGACGCGGAAACCGCGTTTCTTGGCGAAGCGCGCCACGACGCCGCTGCCGGAAAAGAGATCGAGGAACGTGGCGGCTTTCGGGTCCGCGCCTGTGGCCTTGATCGCGTCGCCGATCAAACGCAGCAGTTTCCGCTTGTTCCCGATGTAAGGGATCAACTGGTGAAAAACGTAATCGTTCGTTTTTGAGGCCGCATGCCGCGCGCGTTCATACATGCGCCGAGTTTGAAGGCGACGGAGACGAGTCGCAATGCCTATGCGCTCATCCCACGCCTCGCCTGCACCAGCGGCGGCAGGCTTCGGGAAAGGTCCTCCCATTCGTGGATGTAGTCGCGCGTGATCGGCAGCGTCGCCAAGCGTTTGGTGAGCTGAATCTGAAACACCGCCAACCGGCCATAGCGGAAGCTCATCTCGCAGCCGATGAGATAGAACTCCCACTTGCGGCAGAAACGTTCGTCATAGAGCGCGGCGGCTTCCTTGCGTCTGGTCTGGAAGCGTTCATTCCAAAGCCGCAGGGTTTCCGCGTAATGCAAGCGCAGGATTTCAATGTCAGTCGTAAAGAGTCCTGCGCGTTCCACGGCTTGTGTTACCTCCGACAGGGACGGAAGGTCGGCGCCTGGGAAGATGTGTTTCCGCATGAACGGATTGATGGGGGTGCCGATGTCGAGCGTGCCGATCGTGTGGAGAAGGCAAACGCCGTCGTCCGTCAGCAGATCGCGGATTTTGGCGAAAAACTCGTCGTAATTCTTTTTCCCGACGTGTTCGAACATGCCGACGGAGACGATGCGGTCGTAAGGCCCGGTTTCCTGCCGGTAATCGCGCAGTTCAAAAGAGCAAGTTTTATCGACGCCGGCTGCGCGAACGCGCCTCTGGCTTATTTTGTATTGTTCGGCGCTCAGCGTTACGCCCTTGACGAGGCAGTTGGATTCTTGTGCCAGATAGAGGCCAAGACCGCCCCAGCCGGAACCGACGTCAAGAACTTTCAGGCCCGGCCGATTGAGATACAACTTGGCCGCGATATGGCGCTTTTTGTCCAGTTGCGCCTGCTCAAGCCCGACATGCGGGCTCGTGAAATAGGCGCAGGAGTACTGCCGGTCTGAATCAAGAAAGATATTATAAAGCTGTCCCGAAAGATCATAGTGATAGACAACATTGCGGCGCGCTCTCTTTAAGGGATTGAACTGTTTGAGGCGTTGTGACCTCAGGAGAAGCCGATTGATCCACTGGTATAGGGGCAGGCTTTCAAGACGGCGGAGATTGACCATAACGATCTGGAGAAAATCCCGCAGACTGCCTTCCTCAATCGTCAGGAGGCCGTCCATATAAGCCTCTGCGACGTTGAGTTGAGGATTTAAGGGTAGCGTCCACTCAAGGCTGCGGCGATGTAGCTTGATCGTTGCGTGCGGGGGGCTTCCGTTGCCGAAAATAAAATTCTGCCCTTTTGCGGTTATCAGCCGCAAGGTGCCTTCACGGATCATTTGACGAAGCATGATCTGGAATAACATCGCCGAGCCCCTTTACATCACGTCAAGAGTCCCATTGTGTTAACTATATATTAATATATGTGGCTTGTTTTTCCAACAGAATAAATCCAGCCAAACCCCCATGAAGACAATACTTTTTTGTTTTTGGCGGTCTTACGGCCATGAAGAAATGCGTGTCAAATAAGCTATGACATTAGCTGCATTTTCGTTCCAGTTTGCGACTATTATCTCTTTGATTTCATTGATATAATTTCCCGATGTTTAACTGATAATTAATAAGACTGATGTAAGATTATCGCGATGCAACAGGTTCAATCATTCTCTATTTCCAAAGGAGAAATCACATGCGTAGCCTCGTAAAATTCATGAAGGAAGAAGAGGGCGCTACGGCCATTGAATATGGCTTGATCGCGTCACTGATTTCGGTCGCCATTGTCGCGGTGTTGCTAACGTTGGGCCCGCAGTTGGTCGCGGTGTTCACGAAAGTGCAGAACAGCTTAAAAACTTCTTAACCGTTGGTGTGGCGTACTTTGCAATCGGTTTAACCATTCGTATGTCTTGAGCAAGAAAAGGAGAGTCGCCATGCGTAGCTTGGTAAGGTTCATGAAGGAAGAAGAAGGCGCCACAGCCATTGAATATGGCTTGATCGCGTCGTTGATCGCTGTTGCCATTGTCGCGGTGCTGTTGACCCTGGGCCCGCAATTGGCCGCAGTGTTCCAGAAGGTACAGGATAGCTTGAAAACCTCGTAACCACCGTTGGCCGCCCTTTTGAGGACGGCTTGCGGACGGAGGGTTCTGCAAGACGGATGAGTTTTCGCTCATCCGTCTTCAGTTTTTGGGTTGTTTTTCCGCGATCGGGGGCGGGATTGCCCCCTCCAGCTTTCTCTTTGACGATTCGACAAGCTCATATTAGGCTTCGACTCACTTCACAGGGAGTGTTAGCCTTTGCCTATGACCGAAGCCACCGTCACCCGCGCCCAACTTGCCGAAGCCGTCTATCAGGAAGTGGGCCTGTCACGTAACGACTCATCTCAGCTTGTCGACGTGATCCTTGAAGAAATCAGCAACGCGCTCATCAAGAGCGACGTCGTCAAATTGTCCTCGTTCGGCAGTTTTCAGGTACGCAGCAAAGCCCAGCGCGTTGGCCGTAACCCGAAAACAGGCGAGGAAGTCCCGATCCTGCCTCGCCGTGTGCTGGTTTTCCGTGCCAGTCATGTCCTCAAGGACAAGATCAACCGCGCATTGGCAAGCAAACCCACCCGCAGCGAAGAGGGCGCCGCATGAGCACAGACCTTCAGACCGGCACCAGCCTCAATCCGTCACCGTTGCCGATGAGCGTGCGCGCAATGGAAGCCAAAGCGCCAAGCGCTTTCCGCACGATCAGCGAGGTCGCTGTTAATTTGGAAGTGCCGCAACATGTCTTGCGCTTCTGGGAAAGCAAGTTCCAGCAAGTACGACCGCTTAAACGCGGCGGCGGACGCCGGTATTACAGGCCGGAAGACGTGGATCTGCTGACCAGCATCAAGGATTTGCTCTACAATCAAGGGTTCACTATCCGGGGCGTGCAGAAGCTTCTGAAGGAAAAGGATCGTTCGCCTCTCGCGCGTACGGCGTCCGGCGTGCCTCAGATACCGGCGACGCTTAGCACTTTGTCGGCTCCGGCTGCGGCGCCTGTCGGGTTTTCCTCTGCGGCGCGGCGCGAGATGGAAAGCGTTCTGAACGAGCTGAAGACGCTGCGGGAAATCCTGCGCCAAACAGGCGTTTAAGGATTCAAACTCGCCTAAAACATTAATCACAACGCACGTTGCTTTGAGCCGAACGGCTCACTATAGTGCCGCGCTTGGGCCTTTCTGCCCGTGGAATAGTGTCGGGATGTAGCGCAGCCTGGTAGCGCATCAGTCTGGGGGACTGGGGGTCGCGGGTTCAAATCCCGCCATCCCGACCATTCAAAGTAGATTTGCATTTATCTCGCCACGCGTTATTCCTGCCTCATCAGGGCATGGCGCGCGAATGAGAAAGTTATGGTATAGAAACTATCTATGACCGACATCATTTTTCTCTACATCACAGTTTCCAATCGCGCGGAGGCGGACAAAATTGCTCACGCCTTGGTGGACGAGAAGCTAGCAGCTTGCGTCAACATCATTCCCGGCATGACATCGGTTTACCGCTGGCAAGGGAAGCGCGAAGAGGCGCAGGAAATTGTCCTCGTCGTCAAAACCCGCGCGGAATTATTCGATAAATGCGCCGCGCGCGTGAAGGGCTTGCACAGCGCATCGTGCCCGTGCATTGTGGCTTTGCCTTTGGCGGCGGGAACGCTGGATTTTCTGGACTGGATCCGCAAATCCACGCAAGACAGCGTTTGAGCCGCCGCATTGAAATTATTCGAGAACCCGATGCCCGATCCTTCGCTTGCCGCCTATCTGATTCAATCCGCTGATGCGATCCGCGCTGCCGCTTCGTCTGCTATGGAAGCGAATATGCAGCGCGCTGTCGATGTGTGCGTTGCGGCGTTGAAAGGCGGCAAATCCATTCTGGTCTGCGGCAACGGCGGTTCGGCTGCGGATGCCAGCCATATCACAGGCGAACTGGTGGGGCGTTTTTTAAAAGAACGCAAGGCGCTGTGCTGCATAAGCCTATCGAACAACCCGGCGATGCTGACGGCTTGGGCCAACGACGTCGACTATAATTCTGTCTTTGCGCGTCAGGTCGAAGCCTATGGCGAGGCGGGCGGCGTTTTGATCGGCATCAGCACAAGCGGCAATTCGCCGAACGTCCTTCAGGCTGCGGAGAAAGCAAGGTCAATGGGCTTGAGCGTGATCGGCCTGACGGGGAAGGGCGGCGGCAAGCTTGCCCCGCTTTGCGATGTGCTTTTAGATGCGCCAAGCCGACACACACCCGTGATCCAGCAGGTTCACGTCTGCCTGTATCATTATTTATGCGAGAAGATCGAAGCCCGGATGACGGAATAAAAGGGCACAAAAAAAACGGCGGGAAGCTTATGCCACCCGCCGTTGATTTTTGTGAGCGGCTTACGCCACTTCCTGAATGGCTTCCTGCGTTGCGGCAAGGCTTTGCGCAACTTCCTTCATGCCGGGCTGGCCGGTAGCTGCATTGGGATCGCGCGCACGCGCAATGTGCGGCATAAGTTCCTGCAGCTCGATGAAATTGTCGGCTTGACGGCGCAATTCGTCGGCCACCATCGGCGGGGACGAACGCATCGTGCTGACGACGCTGACGCGGACGCCCTTGCGTTGCACGGCTTCGACGAGGCGGCGGAAATCGCCGTCGCCTGAGAAGATCATGATGTGGTCGACATGATCGCACATCTCCATCACGTCGATGGCGAGTTCGATGTCCATATTGCCCTTGATCTTGCGGCGGCCGAAGGCATCGGTGAATTCCTTTGTCGGCTTTGTCACCATTGCGTAGCCGTTGTAATCCAGCCAATCGACCAGAGGCCGGATGGGAGAATACTCCTCGTTTTCGATCAGGGCCGTGTAGTAGAAAGCCCGGACAAGGCGGCCACGCCCTGCGAACAATTCCAAAAGTCGTTTGTAGTCGATATCGAATCCTAGGCCTCTTGCAGCGGCGTAGAGATTGGCGCCATCAATGAACATCGCCATACGTTCTTCTTTATAGAAAATCATCTTTTTTTTCCTCTTATGCTAAGAAACACGTTGTTGACCACTTATAAGAACCGAAGTGTTTTTGAGTATTCGGAACCTACAGAGGCTGCCAAAAAAAGGCAACACTAAAAAAATTTAGCAAACCCACGCGGAAAAAGACGTAAATTTTAAAAGTTCCGCAACAAGATTGCCATATATTGCCTTTCACACTACGACTATACACCTGCGACGCTTTACATGCCTATACTAAAGCGATTAGAATGCCCCCCGATAACCGCTTTTTTTGAGCGGCCTAACTTTGGGGGGTAAGTAACTTCCTGTTTTGGGTAATTGGCTGCCAGTTGGCCGTACAACACACAACGAAGTAAGGATAATAGAAAATGGCACGCGTAACCGTTGAAGATTGTGTTCTGCAGGTTCCCAACAGATTTGAGCTCGTGATGCTTTCCGCGCATCGCGCGCGCGCGCTTGCTTCAGGCGCCGAACTGAAAGTGGAACGGGATCGCGACAAGAATCCTGTCGTCGCTTTGCGCGAGGTCGCGGAACAAAAACTCGATCTGGATAGCCTTCATGAATCTTTGGTGAAGGGTTTGCAGAAACGCATCGAGCCTGATCAGCCGGAAGAAGAAGTTGTCGAACTGATGGCCGGCGAGCAGCAAAACTGGATCAACGCCGACATCGGCAGCGATGACGAAGAGTCAGCCGAAGACGAAACCGACGAATCCGAAGAAGCCCTCGAAGGAGAAGAGGGCGAAGACGCCGCCGTCGCCGAGAAAACGGACTTCGGCGGCGGGTTTGAGGATGAGGTTGTGAAGGATTAAAATTATTTTATTTGCCGTGCCTTAAATTCAAAGTCCATTTTTTTAAGGAGCGAAGCATTGGAATCGACCTCGGTCGAACATATTCGTGACGAAATCCTTGAGTCTATCAATGCGTTTAATCATCGCAGGGATGCTTTCGAACCTGTTGCGGGGGGACGAGCGACTGCAAGTGATTTATTCAATGCCATTTACGACGTCGGCAGAGAAGCAGGGCCGTCACGCGATGTAGAAGAAGATGTTGCGATTGTCAAAAAGGCCATTCAGTTTTTGACTGCGAACAACATTGAACTTTCTTCTGATGATTTTCAGGTTGCTCAGACCGTCGCAAAATTAAACCCCGGTTGGGGCGCTCAGACTCCGCACGAGCGCATGGCTTCCATTCTGGCGTCGCTTTTGATCCGCGGGACTGTTGCCGGCAAAGGCTCAAACGACAACAATGATCCTGCCAACAAAATAAATATTGCTGTGTTGGAAAAAATCAATCTTGGCAGTTGGAAAGAAGATGCCATTACACTCGTCAATGAGACAACTTGTGTTTTAGGCAGCCGCATCAATGTCGAGACGGGCGCATCGCTTTCGGCGAAAGAGTTTAATAAAAACCAAAGCCAATTTGGCTACATTCATCAACTCATTTCACAGATGGATGAAAGGGTTCTTGTCATTATGTTCGCGGACTGGCTCCAGCGGTTGCGCCGGTTTAAAAGAGGTCCGCCTGAGGGCTCAACTGAACAAGAAAAGATAGCGTTTGAAAAAGAAAAACTCGAAACAGCCGTAGCTCTTGAAGGCTATGCTCTGCCGTTCATGCGCGCGTTGGAATGGCCTTGCCTGGATGAGTTCAAGAATCTTCTCGTAGAAATTATAGATCCGAAAGCCTTTGAATTTATCAAGAATGCCATTCCGAATGATGCAGCGTGCTTAGCGCTTGAGGACAAACTAGTTGGAGAGACGGAAGATAGTTTGCGAAACCAACTTTTTTACAGGATGAAGAAAGATCCCAAATACGAAAAATACAGGCCTTATTTTGACCACATAACAGACGCGTCACAAATTAAAATAATATATAGACCCAAAGACATTCATTCGATCTGGGAAAAAATGAGGTTGAAAATATGGAGGGAAAAAGAAAACACATTTAAATATGTTCTTGATGGAGGATATGTTCTTAATGAATCAACCGGCGAGCTTGAGGTAACCGGCGACTATAAGAAATTTTTCGAACTTGACGATCTTGAAGCCGCTCGCATGCTAATTCCCGATAAAATCGGCGAATCCAAGAGCATCAAGAATAAAAACGACCTCAAACGTTGTCTGGCTATGCGTGTGATGATCCGGGATTTTATAGCCTTCAAGGCGAAGACGTTTAACAATTACTTCAAAGGAAAAAAGGAAGGGAAAAGGCCGTCTCGCTATCGTGCTATCCATCAGGGAATAGTGCTAGATGAATTGAATGTGGAATTACAGATGCTGACGGAGAGCATGGACAAATATAATAAAAAATATGCTCCTCATACCAGATATAAAAACACATGGTGGAATCAGTTGTTAAAATTAAACAAAGTTGAGAATAGAAAAGCGCCTTTGAAAGTTAGTCCGATGGCGGTGCATCGAAAGGGGCAAAAAGCCCTCATTGAAAATTATGACGAAGGTAATTTTGATGTTCTCGGCAGATTGCTAAGTCGGTTGATTGGACAACCCATTCCTCGTCCGGATTACAAGGAAATGATCGTGGGCGATCGCGACGGGCTTATGTATATAGTGCCACAAGGCACAAAGGTCTACCAGTTCATCGCCGGCTGTATTCATTCAGGTTTAATAGCTCTTGCTCAATCAGTTGTCATCAATGGACACGTTTATTTTCCTGTTACCATTGAAAATTTCTTGCAGCCCTTAAGGCATGGTTATACCGCATATATTGTTAAAAATGGAGTTAGTAATAAAGCAGCTATTTTGCCCAATCAACTCTTTGAAGGGATTGATATACTTAATAAACTACAAATAGATCTTTCAAATGATATTGAAGAATACAGTAATAAAATGCACGAACAATTAGGCAAAATATCGCCAGCGCAGAAAGCTCTCGATCCTCAAAGGCAGGAAAAAGATAAAAAAGAATTAGAAAAAACAAGAAGGGCTATAAGTTTTTTGCATAAAGTTGGGGTAAGTATTAGAAATTCCATCAATGGTTACGAAAAGGAACTTGTGGCATTAGGCGATTTGCCGTTGACGCGAAATAGTGGGGAACCAAAAAAGCCAAACACAACAGAACCTAATGGTAAGAATAAAGGATACGAAACCGCCGCTCCCTGATATCCTGAAAAACACCATGCCCGACTCCGTGAAACCTCTCAAACCCTCCCGCATTATCCGCCAGTACGAACTGGTGGAGCGGGTGAAGGCCTATGATCCGGATGCGGACGAGGATTTGCTGAATCGCGCCTATGTCTTCGCCATGCAGGCGCACGGGTCGCAGACGCGCGCGTCGGGCGATCCGTATTTTTCGCATCCGCTGCAGGTCGCCGGAATTCTCACCGAGATGAAGATGGACGCGACAACCATCGCCACCGCGCTGTTGCACGATACGGTTGAGGACACGATCGCTTCCCAACAGGACATCGAAAAGCAATTCGGCCCCAACATCGCGCGGCTTGTCGACGGCGTTTCCAAGCTGTCGCGCATCGCGTTCCAGAACGATCAGGCCAAACAGGCCGAGAATTTCCGCAAACTCGTCCTCGCCATGTCAGAGGACATTCGCGTCCTGCTGGTCAAACTGGCGGATCGCCTGCACAACATGCGTACACTGCATTACCTGAAAGATACCGCCAAGCGCCGCCGCATCGCGCGCGAGACGCTCGACATTTATGCCCCTCTGGCGGAGCGCATCGGCATCGAGAAAATGCAGGACGAACTGCAAGACCTCGCGTTTGCCGAACTGAATCCGGACGCGCGCGACAGCGTCATCACGCGCCTCAGCTATCTGCGGCATGAAGGCGGCGACGTCGCGGCGAAGGTGCAGAAAGAACTGCAACGCGTCCTGTCCGAAGCCGGCGTGGAGGCCGAGGTCGCGGGGCGCGAAAAGACCCCTTATTCCATCTGGCGCAAGATGAAGCGCAAGAACGTCGCGTTCGAACAGCTCTCGGACATTATGGCCTTCCGCATCATGGTCGATACGGTCGAGCAGTGCTATCAGGCGCTGGGCGTGATCCACAGCCACTATCCGGTCGTGCCGGGCCGCTTCAAGGATTATATCTCCACGCCCAAACCCAACCAGTATCAAAGCCTGCATACCGGCATTATCGGGCCGGAGCGGCAACGCATCGAAGTCCAGATCCGCACGCGCGACATGCACGAAGTGGCCGAACTCGGCGTCGCCGCGCACTGGGCCTACAAGGAAGGCGCGCCGCGCGGGGAAGGGCATCAATACCGCTGGCTGCGCGAGCTTCTTGATATCGTGGAACACGCGCAGAAGCCGGAAGAATTCCTTGAACACACGAAGCTGGAACTGTTCCAGGATCAAGTGTTCTGCTTTTCGCCCAAGGGCGATTTGATCGCTTTGCCGCGCGGCGCGACGCCCGTCGACTTCGCCTATGGCGTGCACAGCGGCGTGGGCGATACGTGCGTTGGCGCGAAAGTGAATGGGCGCATGGTGCCGCTGCGTACCGTGCTGCACAACGGCGACCAGGTCGAGATCATCACCCAGAAAGGCGGAACGCCATCGCCGACGTGGGAACGTTTTGTCGTTAGCGGCAAGGCGCGCGCGCGGATCCGCCGTTACATCCGCTCACAGCAACGTACGGAATACGTCACGCTGGGCCGCGCGTTGCTGGAAAAAATCTGCAAGCAGGAAGGCGTGGACTTCGGCGAAAAGCCGTTCGAGGCGGTAGCGAAGAATTTCCAAGCGGCGACGATTGAAGATTTGCTTGCTAATATCGGCGCCTCGCTGCAATCGGCGCGCGACGTGTTCAATGCGGCCTTTCCGCAACACAAAACGAAAACACCGGAAAAAGCTGCCGTCACGGAAGCCAGCGTTACGGCCGCCGCGCAAAAGCAAAAGGCCCGCGCAAGCGCAACAGCGCCGCTGACGCTCAAAGGGCTCATTCCCGGCATGGCTGTGCATTACGCCCGGTGTTGCCACCCGCTGCCGGGAGACGCGATCGTTGGTATCGTTTCCACCGGCAGAGGCGTCACGATTCATACGCAGGATTGCGAAACGCTGGAATCGTTCCGCGAGACGCCGGAACGCTGGGTCGATGTCGGTTGGGGCGAAGGCTACGGCAAAGAAGCCAGCATGGTGGGGCGCCTCTCCGTCATCATCACGAACCAGCCGAACAGCCTCGGTGCGTTGACCACGATTATCGGCAAGTGCAACGGCAACATTCTTAACTTTAAGATCACCAATCGCTCGGCCGATTTCTTCGACATTCTGGTCGATGTTGAAGTCAAGGACACCGCGCATCTTATGAATATCATCGCGTCGTTGCGCGCGAATACGGCCATCAATTCGGTGGAACGGACGAAGGGGAGATAGGGTTTCGGGACTCGGGATTCGAGAATTTTTCTTTCGAGTCCCGAATCCCGAGTCCCGCTCTTGGCTTTCTCCTTCCAACCCCCTAAACTCTCCTTATGACCAACACCGACATCTATATTGCCTCCGACCACCGGGGTTTTTCGCTGAAAGGCGCGTTTGTAGCTTGGCTGTGCGAGAAGGGCTATACGCCGCACGATCTCGGCCCGGACAATGATGCGCGATGCGATGCTTCGACGTTTGCCGTCAAGCTGGCGGCGGCTTTGAAAAAAAATCCAGAGGCGCGGGGCGTTTTGATCTGCGGCACCGGGCAGGCGATGGCCATGACGGCAAACCGCTTTCAACACCTTCGCGCGGCGCTTTGCACCGATACGACATCGGCGCGCCTGACGCGCGAGCATAACGACGCTAATGTGCTGGTGCTGGGAGCGGATGTTGTCGGTCGCGGCATCGCGCTGGGATGCCTTGACGTTTTCCTGAACACAAAGTTTCTGCAAGGCCGCTATGCCGAGCGCTGCAAGATGCTGGCGGATATGGGCGGGCTTTAATTTAAATCGTCGTCCGACAAACGGTTACCGCTCCACCAACACTTCTTCCTTCTCATCTTTACCTGCGGAAGGCGCAGGCTTAGCCGATTCTTCATAACGGAAGGTGAGTTTATCGGCAGGCGCATCGACATCTACGTGCACCGTGCCGCCCTTCTGCAATTTGCCGAACAGCAATTCTTCCGCCAGCGCTTTCTTGAGATTCTCCTGAATCACGCGTGCCAGCGGCCTTGCGCCGTAGAGCGGGTCATAGCCTTTCTTGCCAAGCCAAGCACGCGCTTCCGGTGAAAGCTCGATGGTGACGTTGCGATCTGCCAACTGGCTTTCCAGTTGAAGAACGAACTTGTCCACCACGCGTGAAATAATGTCGGGCGACAGCGCGTTGAAGCTGATAATCGCGTCCAGCCGGTTGCGGAATTCGGGGCTAAACATGCGGTTGATGGCGTCCGTGTCTTCGCCCGCCCGCGATGTGCGTTCGAACCCGATAGCGGGCTTGGCGATATCGACGGCCCCCGCGTTCGTCGTCATAATGAGAATGACATTGCGGAAGTCGATGCTCTTGCCGTTGTGATCGGTCAGTTTGCCGTGATCCATCACCTGCAAAAGAATTCCGTAGATATCGGGGTGCGCCTTCTCGATTTCATCGAGCAAAAGCACGCAATGAGGCGTCTGATCCACGGCATCCGTGAGCAAGCCGCCTTGATCGAACCCGACATAGCCGGGCGGCGCGCCGATCAGGCGCGCGATGCTGTGCTTTTCCATGTATTCGGACATGTCGAAGCGCTTCAGCTCGATGCCCATGCTTTTCGCCAACTGCCGCGCGACTTCCGTTTTGCCGACGCCTGTGGGGCCAGCAAACAGGTAAGAACCGATGGGCTTTTCCGGCTCGCGCAGGCCCGCGCGCGACAATTTGATAGCGGCGGACAGCGCATCGATTGCCTGATCCTGCCCGAAAACCATTGTCTTCAAGTCACGTTCGAGGTGCAGCAAGGTCTCGCGGTCGTCGTGGCTGACGGACTTCGCCGGAATGCGTGCGATTTTAGCGACGATGGCTTCGATATCTTTCACCGTGATGACACGTTTGCGCTTGGCTTGAGGCAGAAGCATTTGCGATGCGCCCACCTCGTCGATCACGTCGATTGCCTTATCCGGCTGCTTGCGGTCGTTGATATACCGGCTCGAAAGTTCCACTGCCGCGCGCAGGGCTTCGGCCGCATAGCGCACGTGGTGGTAGTCTTCGTAATAGGGCTTCAAGCCGAGAAGAATCTTGACCGTGTCCTCTTCCGAAGGCTCGTTGATGTCGATCTTCTGGAAGCGCCGCACCAAAGCGTGATCCTTCTCAAAATAATTCCGGTATTCCTTGTAAGTCGTTGATCCGATGCATCTTAATCCGCCATCTGCAAGGGTGGGCTTAAGAAGATTGGAAGCATCCATCGACCCGCCTGACGTCGCGCCCGCGCCGATGACCGTGTGAATTTCATCAATGAACAGCACCGCGCCGGGAGTTGCTTTCATCTCAGCCAGAACGTTTTTGAGCCGTTCTTCGAAATCGCCGCGGTAACGCGTGCCCGCCAAAAGCGTGCCCATATCGAGCGCATAAATGACGGCGTTCAGCAGCACCTCCGGCACTTCGCCTTTGACGATGCGCCGCGCAAGGCCTTCCGCGATCGCCGTCTTGCCGACGCCCGGATCGCCGACATAAAGCGGATTGTTCTTTTGGCGGCGGCAGAGAATTTGAATCGTGCGCTCGACCTCCGTCGCGCGGCCGATCAATGGGTCGATCTTGCCGTCCTTCGCCTTCTGATTCAGGTTCACGCAATAGGCGTCGAGCGCATCTTTGCCTTTCTTCGCCGCGCGGTCGGCTACCGTATCCTCGTCCACGCCCGGCGCTTCGCTGGGCCTCATTCTCGCCTTCGTGACGCCATGCGAAATGTAACTCACCGCGTCGAAGCGCGTCATATCCTGGCTTTGTAGGAAATAAACGGCATGGCTATCGCGTTCCTCGAAAAGAGCGACAAGCACATTCGCTCCCGTCACGTCTTCGCGCCCGGAAGATTGCACATGCAGGACGGCGCGCTGCAGGACGCGCTGGAATCCCGCCGTAGGCTGGGGATCGACGATGGCGGCTGAAACCAGACTGACCAGCTCTTCGTCGAGATATTTGCCAAGCTCGGTCCGCAGGCGATCAAGGTTGACGCCGCAGGCTCGCAGCACCGCGACGGCGTCCTGGTCTTCCGTTAATGACAAAAGCAAATGCTCGAGCGTGGCGTATTCATGCCGCCGCTCGCCCGCGAGGGCCAACGCCCGATGCAAACTGCGCTCAAGGTGAGGTGAGAGCATTAATGACCTCCAGAATAATCCTATCACTAATAGGTGGTGACGGACAAACTTTATGCAAGAGGCGGAAATGATAAGAAAAATCTAACCACGCCCCCGATAAGATTTCACGCCGGTGTCGGGAACAAAAACGCCGGCTGGCAATTTGCCGTGCTGAAAAAAAACGTCGATCGGAATGCCGCCGCGCGGATACCAATAACCGGAAATGCGGAGCCATTTCGGCGCAATGGCCTCTAACAATTTGTGGCCGATCATCACGGTGCAGGCTTCGTGAAAAGCGCCGTGATTGCGGAAGGATTGCAAAAAAAGCTTTAGCGATTTGCTCTCCACAATCGCCTGATCCGGCACATAATCGATCACAATATGCGCGAAATCCGGCTGTCCCGTGACGGGGCATAGGCTCGTGAACTCCGGGCATGTCAAGCGCACGAGATAATCATGTTGCGAATAGGGTTTTTGAACTTTCTCCAGCACGGCGTTGTCCGGCGAAGCGGGAATGCCGGTTTCATGGCCGAGTTGGGATAGGTCTTTATAGTTTTCCGTTGTCATGCGGGTCCTGTCGATTATGCAAAATGTTAAAACCGCCGAACTTCTTTATTCCAGATTATCAAGCGGATAAAGCGTACACAATTTTTTCCGTTAACCATAGTTGGTTTATTATTTGCAAGGTTTTGTGGGTTAGAATAACGATTATGGACACGAGAGACAAAAGAAAGCCTCCGGGAGACTTTTTTTACCGCGGTACGGATGTTCCAGCGGAAGCAGGCAACTGTCTTTCGACATATATAAGCCACAACGACCGAGGCCAAGTTGGCAGTTTCATGTTTGCAACCCCCGCAGAAGACTATGCTCTCTGTTTTTGTGTCACGGGACGACGAGTATCCTCGAAATGGGGCCGGATCATTCCGGCAAGGGATGATATCGTTTCCTATTATCTGCATTCAATTTTTGTGCTTCCTGATAAATCAGATTTCGAAGGCCTGTGTGAAGAGACATGCTATCTTCAGAAAGTGCCCTCCTCAGGATTCGACACTGTTGAAGGAAAGGAATTCCCAGACGGGTTACACGCTGAATGGTTTTCTAGAAAACCCGTTCGGATTTCTGAAGTTGAGGTTCTTACAAAGAGACAGGCAATCATACGTGGGAAATTTCAAATATCGATCCTCAATCCAGAATATCTTGTGAAGGCGGAAAATATTGATGATGCGATGAGGCGCGAGATCTTGGCGCTAGGCCTTCCCCCAGCCTATTTCGATTTTCGTCCGCTCGTTGTCCCTGATGTCGATACCACACGGGAGATTCTAAAAGCTCAATCAGACCCTACACATCTTGCACGCTTACGTGAATCCGGTGTGCTGGAATGGGTCAACCTGCGGCCGGAGCTCAGGGAATCAATTCCTTCGGGGTTCTGTGATCTAATGGGCGTTAAGCCGCCTCGGCCCCTTTTCAATCCACAACCGCGCCCAAAACAAAAGCCGTGGCCTTAACCCGCTTTACTCCTTCTCCATCGTGCACTGCAGCGGATGTTTGGTGTGCCGCGCTGCGGCCATGACATAGGCGATATTTATTTGTATCCATAAAAAGATTGCCATTTACCCCGATAGCTGCTATGCTACGTCTCATGGAATACGAATGGGGCGAAGAGAAATACGCGCGGAATGTTGCCAAACATGGGCTTGAATTCGACGTTCTCGAGGATTTTAAATGGGGTGATGCGGTCACGATTGATCGTTCCCGCCATGCCGATGGCGAGAAACGTTTTGCCGCTATTGGCCTGCTTTATGGCAAGATTCACACGGTTATTTTCACATGGCGCGGGGGAAGAATGCGGATCATAAGCCTGCGCCGCGCCAACAAAGGAGAGGAGAAAATTTATGAAAAAAGCACCTAAAACTCGCGTCCGCGCCTATGCGGATGATGCGCCTCTGACGGCAAGGGAACTGCGCACGGCGCGGCCCATGCGCGAAGCTTTTCCTGAAGTCGTCGCGGCCTACGAGCGCGGCACGTTGCGATACCGCGGTCAACGCGGGGCGCAGAAAGCACCGACCAAAGTGGATATGCACATTCGCGTCTCGCCGGAAGTTGTGGCATTTTTCAAATCTAAAGGCCCCGGCTGGCAAACCCGCATGAATCAAGTTCTGGAGTCTATCGTCGACGCGGCGCGTTGAGGCGTTATGGCAACCTCACTCCTTCTCCATCGTACACTGCAGCGGATGCTTCGCGTGCCGTGCTGCGGCCATGACTTGCGCGCATTTGGTTTCGGCCACTTCAAACGTAAAGACGCCGCACAAGCCCGCGCCGCGGCGGTGGACGTGGAGCATAATGCGCGTCGCTTCCTCGCGGCTTTTATTGAAAAAGGTTTCAAGAATTTGCACCACGAAATCCATCGGCGTGTAGTCGTCGTTGAGCAGGAACACCTTGTACAGCGACGGCTTTTTCGTTTTGGGCTTAGGCTTGACCGCGATGGCCGTGCGCGGGCCGATGACATCGTCATCGTTTTCTTCCGGCCCGTCTTCCCCCATTGAAGAAGCAGGAAAAAAGGGAATTGACCATTTTAAATGCGCTGTCATGCTCATACGGAAAATTATAGCACAACGCTCGGTATGATCCACCCCACGCCTTATTCCGGGCCCTCGTTTGCGGGCCTGAGCATCGGCCTTCTTGGCGGTTCCTTCAATCCCGCGCATGAGGGGCACGTGGCCATGAGCTTTTGCGCCATAAAGCAGCTAAGACTCGATCAGGTGTGGTGGCTGGTAAGTCCTCAAAACCCTCTTAAACCGAGAGCCGGCATGGCGTCCTTGAGCGACAGGCTCCGCGCCGCGCGCGCTTTAACAAAAGGCCATGCCCGTCTTCGGGTGACGGATATCGAGGTGCAACTCCGAACGCGTTACACGATAGACACCATAACAGCGCTTAAAAAACGCATGCCGCGCACGCGATTCGTTTGGCTGATGGGGGCGGACAATCTGCGGCAATTCGGGCGTTGGAAGCGGTGGGAATCGCTTTTTCATCAGGCGCCGATAGCCGTTTTCCGCCGCCCAGGCTTCATCGCCGGGTGCGGCATGGGCAAGGCGGCGCTTCGGTTTGCCGCGGCTTGGCGCGCGCAAGGAAAAGCCTCACAATTAGCCTTGCAGAAGCCGCCCGCCTGGATGATTCTGGACAACAGACTGAATCCCATGTCGGCGACTCGGATTCGGCAGGAACAACAACAAAAAGGATTCTGACACGTGGCGACGAAAACAAAAAAGAAACCGGTTTCAAAGAAAAAGGCAGCCGTGAAAAAGGGAACTGCCGCAAAAAAGAAGACGTCAAAAAAAATCGCCGTTAAAAAAACCACGCGCGCAAAAAAGAAAAGCGCCACGCGGGGACTTCCTGAAAAGATGCGCGACGCGGCGCTAAAAGTGCTGGACGCGCGGCAAGCTGAAGACATCGTGACGGTGGATTTGCGCGGCAAAAGCATATTGGCCGATTTCGCGATCATCGCTTCAGGCCGTTCAAGCCGTCAATTGGCGGCGATAGCCGATTATCTGGGCGCGGCGTTCACGGAGCTTGGCGCGCGGAAAATAAGGATCGAAGGCTTGCCACAAGGCGACTGGGTGCTCATCGATGCCGGGGACGTTCTCGTGCATTTGTTCCGGCCCGAAGTGCGCCGCTACTACAACATCGAAGCCATCTGGAGTCATCACCCGCGCGGAGCTTGATGTGGATTGTCGATCAAGACAAAGTCTTTCTGCAGCTTTAGGTGCTAGCGTTTTTCTATTGGGGATGGGCGCAGCGCATGCTCAAAGCGCGTTGCCCCAGAAGGCGCAAGGCATTTTTGATCGGTCGCTGGAATCGGACTGGGCGCTTGGCTGGCTTGAAGCGATTTTTCGCGGCGCCAAACTACCGGCAGGGCTGGCCGACGGCGCTTCCCATCTGACATTCATCACCACGGCCTTGCGTCAGGCGCTCAGCCTTTACAGCGTCGGCATGCTGGTGCTGGCAGGTTTTCTTCTGATTTATCACGTCGTCGCGATCATCGCGGAAACGGCGCATTACGGCACTGCTATGGGACGGCGCGCCAATCAGCTCTGGGCGCCTATTCGTTTTGTGTTCGCCATCGCCTTGCTTGTGCCTATCGGCGGCGGGCTGAATTCGGGCCAATTTCTAATCGTTAAATTGGCGGAGCAGGGGTCATCGCTCGCCAGCAACGCCTGGAGTGGCGCGGTGAATACGATGCGCGGGAGCTTTTCCGATTTTATAGCGCCGCGCAGTCCTGATGTGGCGCGCCTGACGGCCGTGGCCGTCGAAATGGAAATGTGCCGCGATATCTATCGTCAGGTTTATACGTCGTTGCTGCCGGATTCAGTTTTGAACCGGGTTGGCGACATTTTTGATATACGCAAAAACCCTTCCGCGCGACTGGCGCCGGAGACATGGCTTTACAGCAATAATCTGCAAGCGGCTTTGCCGTTATGCGGCGCGTATCGTTTTCCACTCCAAAGTTCTATTGCCGCCACGGATGAAATGGCGCGGTCTTCAAGCGATCTGTCCGGCACCGCGCATGCAGAGGCCGATCGCTTGATCGTGCAAAGCCGCATGATTGCCGATAATATTAGCCCGGCCTTTCTTACGGCGACCCAAACGTTTACCTTTGATATCAACAGCAGCCTTGCGACGCTGATACAGGAGCAACAACAGGCGCTTGACGTGAAGCTGCGCGCGATGGCGAGCGGCAATACCAAGGCAATGGATCAAAGCCTCGACGATTCCGCCAAGGCCGGGTGGATCGCCGCCGGAATTTTTCTCACGGATTTGACGCGTAAACAGGCGGCATACGGCGATCTGGCGGCTCATGCGATTCCCGAAGTTGAGGCGCCCTTATTCGGGCACAAAGTGCTTTCGCATGCACTGGTTACGGAAGTTCTCGCTGATGATCCTGTTTTGCGTCTCTATACGGCCCAACAAAACGAAAAACTTTTTGCACTTTATGACCAGACGGGAGCCGCGATGAAGCAAGTGCGCGGCTGGCTTTATGGGCAACAGATGCCCAACGCCGACCTGATGATGCCGGATCAATTCGATGTGCGCGACCGGATCGGATCGACCAGCGACGCGGAAACGGGATTCTTTTTGTTCACGCGCCTTTTGAACGCGGCGACTGTTACGTACGGCGTTTGGGCCGATGCGCCGCAGGATACAAGCGGCACATCGTCTTCTTCTCTCGCGCAGGACATGGCCAGCAATCCCTTCACCGCGATGGCTGAGATGGGGCGTCGTTATCAAGCGCTGGGTTCATGGCTTTTCGGCATGGTAAGCCCCGCTCTGACGGAGCCAGGTGTCATGACAAGCGCTTTGCTGTTCGCCGCCGTCGGACTTGGATTCAGCGCTGCCGGGTTTATGCTGATTTTCCTCTTGCCGCTTTTGCCTTTCTTCCGGTTTTTCCTTGCCGTTCTGACGTGGTTTCTGGCGGTATTCGAGGCCGTCGTGGCGCTGCCGTTGGTGGCTTTGGCTCATATGAATCCTGTCGGCGATGGCTTGAGCGGGGCCGTGGCGCGCCGCGCTTACTGGCTGTGGCTTGGCGTTTTTATGCGGCCCGTTCTGACGTTGTTCGGGTTTCTGATCGGCTTGTTGCTGCTGACGTTTGCCATGACATTCCTGCATGCCGTTTTCACGCATCTGACCGGATCGTTGGCCCTCGCGCATAGCGACGTTCTGGTCGCCATTCGCGTGGCGATGGCGTTTTTATACGCGGTTCTTGCCTATGCCGTGACCAATGCGGCATTCAAAGGCATTACGCTTTTGCCCGACCGGACTCTGCGGTGGCTGGGAAGCCTGAGTGCCACGGAATCCGCAAGTGCCGTTCCAGCCATGCAGGCTGCGGGCGCTTCGCAACATCAACATAGCGTGGCATCGGCTGCGTCTCCGGCGCTTCTGGAAAGACGGATTTCCGGTGGTCCGGGTCAGGCTGCGGCGGGCGCTGGCGCAAGATATGGCGAACACGCTGCTGCGACTGCCGGTCCGCACAGCCTGAAAGCGGCCCTGATTCCCGAATACCGCGATTTGCCTGAAAAGCCGGTTGTAATAGGAGATCGTGAAGGGACTGTTGCGGGTGCGAGGGCCGAAACAGGCAAAAGCGGCGTAGCTGGCGCTGCCGCGAGCGCGGGAATCGGTTCGGGATCGGTTAAAGCGGAAGCTCATGCATCCGCTTTGGCCACCATCCGGCAGATGCCGTTGCCCGATAAAATGACGCATCCCGACATCGTGAAAGCGGTGGAGAAGCTGGCGTTGCTTGTGGAAGGGCAGGAAACCAAAGCCGAATCCGATGTAACGTCCTCCAAAGAGATCAAGAAACCCGAAGATAAATCCGACGCATCCAAGACCGAATCCCGCGAACAATCGTCCGCGCCGCCGGAAGGCGAAAAGCCCGAATGAAAATTCATATTCTCGCCATTGGCCGTTTGCGCGGCGCGCACGCCGAACTTTGCACCGAATACGCCAAGCGCCTGACCAGCCCGCTTGCCGTCAAGGAAATCATCGCGCCGACGCAAAAAGGGGAGGGCGAAGCGCTTTTGAAAGCGATTCCGGCCAAGTCCTTTGTCGTCGCGCTCAATGAACGCGGTAAGGACTTGTCGAGCCGCGAACTGGCGGCCAAGCTTGCGATGTGGCAGGATCAGGGGGTGCGAGACCTTGTCTTCCTCATCGGCGGTGCGGATGGCCTGAACGATGCCGTAAGCAATCGCGCCGAATTCACGTTGGGCTTGGGCCGCAAAACCTGGCCGCATAAACTCGTTCGCGTTATGCTGCTGGAACAACTTTACCGGGCGCAGCAAATTAACGCCGGGCATCCGTATCATAGGGATTGAAGTGTCGTTATGAAAAAGAAAACGAAATATACGGATGAACTCTTAAAAATGGGCGAACGCGTGCCCGATTTTTTGCCGCCGTTATCTAGGCTTGTGAAGCGGGAAAGGGTAATACATGACAACAAAGAACGTGTCATTCCCGCGAAAGCGGGAATCCAGCGGCCCGTGTCTGCGGGCCATAAGAGTCAAAAAGTTTGAAAATAGCCTATTCGGACTGTTTTTTGACTCATATGCTCGCTATCGCTCGCGCTGGATTCCCGCTTTCGCGGGAATGACGCGTCGAGGTTGGCGCTTGAATTTCTGCGTTTTGTTTTTGGCTTCCCAAGGAAACAGGTCGTAATTATGTCCGCCCCCACCCACCCCCGCCCTGTCGTTTTGTGCGTTCTCGACGGCTGGGGCTATCGTGAAGAAGGAGGCGGCAACGCCACGAAGCGCGCTAACTTGCCTGTGTTCCGGCGCGCTTGGGCAACGTGCCCGCACGCGCTGTTGCAGGCTTCGGAGGAGCATGTAGGCCTGCCGAAGGGCCAGATCGGCAATTCGGAAGTGGGGCATATGAATCTCGGCGCGGGGCGCGTGGTGTTTCAGGATTTGCCGATGATCGACCGCGCGATTGTGCGCGGGGAACTCGATCGCAATCAGGCGCTGCTGGATTTCATCGCCAAGCTGAAACAAAGCGGCGGCACATGCCACCTGATGGGCCTCGCTTCGCCTGGCGGCGTGCACGCGCATCAAGATCATTTTGTGGCGTTGGCGCGGATTATCGCCAAGGCAGGCGTGTCGGTCGCCGTTCATGCGTTCCTCGACGGGCGCGACGTGCCGCCGCAAAGCGCTGACGAGCAAATCGCGAAATTTCAAGCCGATCTGGCGAAAATCGAAAACGCAAAACTGGCCAGTTTATGCGGACGCTACTATGCGATGGATCGCGACAAACGCTGGGAACGTGTTGAAAAAGCCTATGATCTTCTTACGATTGGCGCAGGCACGCTGTCAAATAAACCCGTCGAAAGCATTCAAGAAAGTTATGTCAAAGGAATGTTTGACGAATTTGTTTTGCCTGTCGCGCTGGACGGCTATCACGGGATGAAAGACGGCGACGGCATTCTATTCGCCAATTTCCGCGCCGACCGCGCGCGGGAAATTCTTTTGGCGCTGCTCGATCCGTCGTTTTCGAATTTCAATCGCAAGAAGGTCGTGAAATTCGCCGCCGCGCTCGGCATGGCGGAATATTCGGAGCAACTCAACAAATTGATGACGACACTTTTTCCGGCAAGGCAGATTACCGATGGCCTCGGCGAACTGGTGGCCAAGGCCGGGCTGAAACAGCTGCGTATTGCCGAGACGGAAAAATACCCGCACGTCACCTTCTTTTTCAACGGCGGGCGCGAGGAGCCTTTTGTTGGCGAAGAACGCATCATGGTGCCGTCGCCAAAAGTCGCGACATACGATCTTCAACCGGAAATGTCCGCGCGTGAGGTGACGGATAAAGTCGTTGAAGCTATCGACAGCGGCGCGTTCGATTTCGTTGTTCTGAATTACGCCAACCCCGACATGGTAGGGCATACCGGTGCGTTGGAAGCGACGGTCAAGGCTATCGAAGCCGTCGATGAATGCTTGGGCCGTCTATTCGATGCAGCCCGGCGCGCTGGCGGCCTTGTTTTGGTGACGGCGGATCACGGTAATTGCGAAACGATGTTCGACAACGAAACCAAAGGCCCTCATACGGCGCACACGACAGTCCCCGTGCCTGTCATGCTTGTGAACGCCCCCGCATCCGTGACGAAATTGCGCGATGGCAAGCTGGCCGATGTCGCGCCGACTTTGCTCGCGCTGATGGGCCTGCCTCAGCCGGATGCCATGGACGGGGAGAGCCTGATTGTCGGGTGATATGTGTGTTTTTCCTCTCCCCTTGCGGGAGAGGATAGTTTTTCTTAGCGAGCCCACTTGGGCGAGCTTAGAAAAACTTGGTGAGGGGTCTTTTACAACCAAGCCATATTACCCCTCACCAAGAAAACGTAAGTTCGCGCAAGAGCGCTCACTAACGTTTTCTATCCTCTCCCGCAAGGGGAGAGGAAAAATCGCCCTGTCGTTGCTTGTCCTGTTATGTATGGCCGCATTCCCGTCTCATGCCCAATCTCCTCAGAACCTGACTCGCGTCGAAAAGAAACTGTCGCAGCAAAAAGCGCAAGCCGCCACGCTGGATAAAAAGGAAAAAGAAGCTGCGCGTGATCTTGACGATCTCAAAAAACAATTAATCGCCGCAACGGCGGCATTGCAGGACAAACAGGACGAGCAGGAACAACTTGAAGACAAGCTTGCAACGCTCGAAGAGAAAGCTGCAAACCGTTCATCCACGCAAAGCGCGCTTCGCGCGCGCCTGACGATTATGACGTCGGCGTTGTTGCGGCTAAGCCGTCAGCCGCCGGAGACCTTTCTCTTTCGCACTGCCTTAGCAGACGATCGTCTTCATCGCGCCGTTTTGCTGCGCTTTCTTTTGCCGCGTCTGCAGGCGGATATGGTCTCGCTGGCGCGCGAGATCGACGATCTTGAGGTTTTGCACGAAGAGGTTTCGGAACAAAAACGCCTTGTCACAGCCGCCGCGCAAAATCTTCAATGGCAACGCGCGAATCTCGATCAACTGGTGCAAATGCGTCAAGGCTTGCTGCAAAAAACTGCGGCGCAAAGAGCTGCCATCGCGCAGCAACTTGCAGCGCTGACAAATGAGGCGAAGGATTTGCGCCAGCTTATGGAAAAAGTGAGCCACGCACAGGCCTTTCCTAAAAAAGGCTTATCGGAATCCTCGCCGTCTTTTCGTCTCAAATTGCCCGTGAGCGGGCGAATCACACATAATTATGGGACCAAAGACGATTATGGCGTGGCCAGCCAAGGCGTGACCCTGACGGCGGCGCCGGGAAGCCCTGTCGTGGCGCCGCGGGACGGGCGTGTCGTTTTTGCTGGAGTTTTCAGGGGTTATGGCCAGATCTTAATTCTCCAACATGACGAGGGTTATCACAGTTTTTTGGCCGGATTTGGCCGTATCGACGCCGAAATGGGGCAAACCCTTGCCGCAGGCGAGCCGTTGGGCGTTTTACCCACAAGCGGGAAGCCTGAGTTGTATTTCGAATGGCGGCACAATGGCGAACCCGTCGATCCAATGGTTAATAGTGTTTCCCAACGCGATGCACATCGTTAAGATAGAGGCTGGAGGTCAGAGGCTAGAGGCTAGGGAAGTTAAAACCCGCCCTGTCTTTTGGCCTCTAGCCTCTGACCTCTAGCCTCTGAGAATCCCATGCCCCGTTCCGTCTTGCGTCTTCTGACTTTCCTGCTTGTCGTGCTCCTGCTCGCCGATGTGTCTTGCGTGATCGCAAAGACAACAGAACCCGGCGCGGCGAAAACTGATAAAACGGAAGATGCGTCGGCAAACGACACCTTCAAGCAACTTACGCTGTTCTCGGACGTGCTGGAGCGAACGCGCGCGGATTACGTCGATCCCGTCACGGACGAAAAACTAATCGAGTACGCCCTCAACGGCATGCTTGGCTCTCTCGATCCGCATTCGGGTTATCTGAACAAAAAGAGTTTCGAGGAGATGCAAACGCAGACGCACGGTGAATTCGGCGGCCTCGGCATCGAAGTGACGATGGAAAATAATTTGGTCAAGGTCATCTCGCCGATCGACGACACGCCGGCGGCCAAGGCCGGATTGCAGCCGAACGATCTCATCACGCATCTTGACGGCAAGCCGGTGACGGAGCTGACGCTGAACGAAGCTGTGGACAAAATGCGCGGCGCGCCGGGCACGAAAATCACGCTCACGGTACGGCGCGGCGGCATCAGCGGCCAGCCGTTCGACGTCACGCTGACGCGGGCGGTGATTCACATCCAGTCCGTGCGCTGGGAGTCGAAAGATGACGTCGCCTACATCCGCATTTCGACGTTTAACGAGCAGACTCAGCCCGGCCTCGACAAAGCGCTGGCCGAAGCCGACAAGCAAATGAACGGCAAGCTGGTCGGCTATGTCCTTGATTTACGCAACAATCCCGGCGGTTTGCTGGATCAGGCGGTTTCCGTCGCCGGCACTTTTCTTGAACCCGGGAAGGAAGTTGTTTCCACCCGCAGCCGCCATAAGGAGGAAAACCAGTCCTATACGGCCAAAGGCGGCGACAAGACGCACAATAAACCAATGGTTGTCCTGATCAACGGCGGTTCGGCTTCGGCTTCCGAAATCGTCGCGGGCGCGCTGCAGGATTATCACCGCGCGATTGTGATCGGCACCAAGAGTTTCGGCAAAGGCTCCGTGCAAACGATCATTCCGATTGCCGGAGGGGGAGCAATGCGTCTTACGACGGCGCGGTATTACACGCCGTCGGGCCGCTCGATCCAACAAGTAGGCATCGAGCCCGATATTGTCGTGCAGCCCGCCAAGCTTGAAGAAGTGGCGCAAAGCCACGGCATTCGCGAAGCCGATCTGCGCGGATCGCTGACCAACGATACCGTCAAAGGCGGCAAGGACAAGGAAGCCAAGCCGGAAAAAGCGAAACCGGGCAACGATTCCGATGAAGATGAAGACACCAAAACAGGTGACAAGTCAGGCAAGAAGGAACCGCCGTTCGACTATCAGCTGGCGCGGGCGCTGGATTTGATCCGCGGCGTGCATCTGTTTGAAACGAAGTCAGCCCCGGTCGAGGAACCGAAAAAGTGAGCAATCCTTCCGGCACATCGGCTTACGTTCGGCGTGAAACGTTTCTTGCGCGTTACCCGCGCGATTGGAAACTGGCCATAACTTTCGGGATCCTCGTGCTCCTGATCGCGCCGTGGTTCCTGATAAAGTGGCCCTATGAACCTCCGCGTGTGCAGCAACAGGTACCGATGGCAGTGAACAAGGCGCCTGAGAAGCCATTGGCGCCTGACAACGCAATGCTTGGGATTGAGGCCGCTCCCGGCACGTCTGCCGAACGCGAGGCCATAGCCGCCAACGATACCGATGATCGCGCCGCGCGCATGACACATGCGCCGGATCCCGGTCTCACGGAAATAACGAATGTAGGCGAATTGCCGAAAACAGGAGAAGATGGGCGTCAGCCCTGGCAGGTCTATTCCCGGCCATTCAATACGCTCGATCGGCGGCCGCGTGTTGCTATCGTCGTGACGGATTTGGGCCTTTCGCGAGTCGCAAGCGATGCGACGCTCCATCGCCTGCCGGCCGCCGTTACGCTGGCGTTCGATGTCCAGAGTCCCGTTGTCGGCGCCTGGCTTTCGCGCGCGCGGCAGGACGGGCATGAAACTTTGCTTGCATTGCCTATGGAGCCGTTCGATTACCCGCGCAGCGATCCGGGGCCTCGTTCGCTTTTGACGAATCTGCCCAACACCGACAATCTCCAGCGGCTGACTTGGGCGTTACTGCAAGGGGCGGGCTATGTCGGCGTCACCACGGTGAGCGGCTCTCGTTTTACGACGGATACCACTAAAATTATGCCTATCCTTGAAACGATGAAGCAGCGCGGGCTTCTGGTGTTCGATGCGCGTGTGGCGCCGCATAGCGTTATAAAGGAAACGGCCAAGCAGCTTCGCGTGCCTGTTGCGGCGGGCACGCAGCAGATCGATGGAAATCCGTCGCCTGAAGCGATAGATACGGCGCTCAACCAGCTGGAACAAACGGCGCGCCTGTCCGGCCGCGCCATCGGCATCGCCTCACCCTTGCCGGTTACGCTGGATCATTTGGAGGCCTGGATTAAACAACTGCCGAGCCACGGCATTGCGTTGGCTCCTCTTTCAGCAATGGTAGAATAAGAATGGATATTAACAGTCTCCCCTACCGCAACGGCGTAGGGCTTTGCTTGTTCAACGCTGACGGGCTTGTCTTGTGCGCCGAGCGGCGCGACAAGCCGGGCGCTTGGCAGATGCCGCAAGGCGGCGTGCAGAAAGGCGAAGATCCGAAAATTGCTGCGCTGCGCGAGCTTAAAGAAGAAATCGGTACCGACAGCGCGGAGATTATTGCTCAATACCCCGATGTGTTGCGGTATGAGTTTCCGGATTACTTGCAATATCGCAATGGCGTTTTTCGCGGCAAATACCGTGGGCAGGAGCAAATATGGTTTGCCCTGCGTTTTCTGGGACAGGACAGCGACATCAGCATTTCAGGCACGTTTGAACCCGAACGGCCGGAGTTTATTTCCTGGCGATGGATCCCTTTGCACGAAACGTCCGGCCTGATCGTCGATTTCAAACGCCCGGTTTATGACCGCGTCATAGAGGCCTTTGCCTCGCTGGCCGAGGCGATCAGGCGAGGGGAAGCATTGCCGGCGTTGAATCTGAAAGACGCTTGAGCGCTCTTAACCTCGCAACCGTTTCTTCATGGGGCGACCCAGTCATATTTTCCGGATAATACCGCCGTTGAAAAGCAAGAAGTGCGGCGCGTTCATCAGAATCGGCATCATATCCAATGGCCTTCAACAATTCTTGAACCTCATCTGCGCCTAAAGTCCCGTAGTCTGCCGCCGTTGGCTCCGGCCATATTCCAAGCCCGTCTTTCGCCAATTCCTTCCAAGGAAAAAGTTCACCGGGGTCTTGTTTGCGCGAGGGCGCGATATCCGAATGCGCCAGCGGCGACGTCGCTGTATTTAGAGCGTGACGGCGAACGATGTCGTGCATGAGTTCTTTCAGCGCCGCAATCTGCACGGAAGGATAGGGGCGATAGCCGAATTCATGCCCAGGATTGGCCAATTCGATCCCGATCGAAGCGCTATTGATATCCGTGATCCCGCGCCAGAAACTTTTCCCCGCGTGCCACGCGCGGCAAGTTTCATCAACGAGCTGAAAAACGCGGCCAGCTTCGTCAAGCACGTAATGCGCGCTGACTTCCGATTGCTTATCGCAAAGACGCGCCAGCGCCGCGTCGGTCGTCGGCATGCCCGTATAATGCAAAACGATAAACTGCAACGGCACAGCCGGATCGCGGGCATTGAAATTGGGGGAGGGAAAAGACCGGATATCAAGCGTCACTTGATCCCCCGCGCCTTGCAAATTCGGTCATAGGCAGCGTTGATGCGTTTCATCTTCTCCGTCGCCTGATTAATCAGTTCGGGCGGCAGGCCTTGCGCCACAAGCTTGTCGGGATGATGCTTGCGGATCAGGGCGCGGTAAGTGCGCTTAATGTCGGCGTCAGGCGCGTTTTCAGGCAAGCCAAGGACGACATAGGCCTCTTCCTTTTTTGCCGCCGCGGGTTCATCCGGCAGACGGACGCCGGAGCGCGCGGCGATCCGCGCGAAATCTTCCTCTGTAAAACCGAAAAGAATAGCAATCCGCCGCAAAAAGTTCGATTTCGGCGGTGAAAGGCCTGTGCGATCGGCAACGGCCACGAGAAAAAGGCCGGTCAGAATTTCCTCAAGCACGGCAGGGTTTCGCCGGAAAACCTGAGCCAGCCGCGCAGCATAAGGTTCATAACCGCCGGATGTCAGGCGCGCCTGATCGAATAATCTGCCAACCTCTTCCAGTTGCGAGTCAGGGATGTGAAACACGCGCCGGAACGTGGCGATTTCCTCACGCGAAACGCGGCCATCCGCTTTCGCCATTTTCGCGCCGAGGACGATGACGCCAATCGTGAACGTGGATTGTTGCAATCCGTCCATCAAGCCGCCCGGATACGGCGCGCTTTCCGCCGCAGAGCCGTATGCGCGAGAGCGAATGGGATTCGCGGTCCTGCTGTCGTGGACATGCCCGATAAGGAAACCAATAACGGCGCCCATCGGCCCCTTGAACGCGAAGCCGAGAACGCAGCCAATTACTTTACCCATTACGCGTTGCATCAGCTTTGTACCACAGTTGACAAGGCGTCGAGCGCTCCTTGCAGAATATACGCCGCCGCTGCTTTGTCGATGACTTCGTCGCGGCGCTTGCGGCTCATGTCGTCTGCGATCATGAAACGCTCGACGGCGGCGGTTGAAAATCGTTCGTCCCAGAAGACGATGGGCATATCAGCAATGGGCAAATGGCCTTGTTTCAACAAGTTAGAGGCCAATGTGCGGGCCGCTTGCGCGGCGGAGCCTTCGGAGCCGTCGAGGTTTTTCGGCAAGCCGATGACGAGGCCGCCAATAGCCCGCTCGCGGATGATTTTTATCAGTTCTGCCGCGTCTTTTGTGAACTTCGTGCGTTTGAGGCTGACCAACGGCGAGGCCACGCGCAATCCGGGGTCAGAAATAGCGATGCCGATCACCGTCTTGCCCGGATCAAGGCCAAGTAAACATTGGCCGGGCCGGAGCAAGGCAAGCAGGCCGGAGAGGTTGCAGACAGGCATGGCGAATGATAGCTTGCCAAGGAAGTAGAGGCTAGGGGTTAGGGGCTAGGGGTTAGGGGCTAGGGAAGACTATAATGGCCATAAAAACCTACAGGGACATGGACGTGTGGCAAAAGTCTATGGAATTGGTTTCGACCATCTACTTGGCCACAAAAGCTTTCCCAAGAGAAGAAATTTACGCGCTTACAAGTCAAATGCGGCGTGCAGCTATTTCAATTCCTTCCAATATAGCCGAAGGTCGTTCTAAGCGTTCAACGCGCGAATTTATGCGGTTTGTCAACATGGCTGCTGGTTCCGTGGCAGAATTAGAGACACAGCTCATGATTGGAGAGAAACTTGGTTATTTGTCATCAAAGCAATTGTTTCCCTTGTTAGAAAAGGTTGCTTACATAGGGCGGATGCTGAATAATTTACATTCTGGGTTGGAGAAGAGATTAGTTCCCTAACCCCTAACCCCTAACCCCTAACCCCTCATGTCCATCGATATCTCCACCGTCGTTAAAATCGCGCATCTGGCGCGGCTCAAAGTTCCGCCAGAGGAGCAGCAGAAAGTCGCTGCCGACATGAACCGGATTCTCAGTTGGATGGAACAACTCAACGAAGTGGACGTTGCGAACGTCGAACCTCTTGCGAACGTCAACGACAGAACGCTGCGTATGCGCGACGATGTCGTGAATGATGGCGATAAGGCCGAAGACATTCTCGCCAACGCGCCGTCCCGGACGGCCGATTTCTTTGTCGTGCCAAAGGTTGTGGAATGAGCAAACTTACCGATCTGACCGTCACCGAGGCTGTGGCTGGCCTTGCGAAGAAAGAATTCAGCGCCGTTGAAATAACGGACGCGCACCTCGCCGCGGTGGAACGCGCGCAGCCAGCCTTGAACGCGTTTATCACCACGACGCCGAATGTTGCGCGGAAACAAGCGCAAGAATCCGACGCGCGCCGCGCTGCTGGAAAAGCGGGCGCAATGGACGGTATTCCCATCGCCATCAAGGATTTGTATTGCACCAAAGGCGTTCGCACGACGGCGGCAAGCAATATCCTCAACGATTTTAAGCCGACGTATGAATCGACCGTAACGGAAAAGCTTTTCGATGCCGGCGCGGTGATGCTCGGCAAAGTCAATCTCGATGAATTCGCAATGGGTTCATCCACAACGACAAGCGCTTTCAATCCGACAATCAGCCCATGGTCGGGCTCCGATCCGGCGAACGCCGCGCGCAAGCTGGTTCCTGGCGGGTCGAGCGGCGGCTCGGCGGCGGCTGTTGCGGCGCGATGCGCGATGGCGGCCACGGGCACGGACACGGGCGGTTCGATCCGCCAGCCAGCGTCCGTTACCGGCATTGTCGGGATCAAGCCGACGTATGGCCGATGCTCGCGCTGGGGCATTATCGCGTTCGCGTCCTCGCTGGATCAGGCGGGGCCGATGACGCGCTCGGTCGCGGACGCCGCGCTGATGCTGCGCGTTATGGCGGGATTCGATACGAAAGATTCCACGTCCGTCGATATGCCTGTGCCGGATTACACGGCGGCGATCGGGCAATCCGTCAAGGGCATGAAAATCGGCATTCCGCGCGAATACCGCATCGACGGCATGGACAAGCAAACCGACGATCTGTGGCAGAAGGGCGCAGCCATGCTGCGCGACGCGGGCGCCGAGGTCATCGAGATCAGCCTGCCGCACACAAAATACGCGTTGCCGGTTTATTACATCATCGCGCCCGCCGAGGCATCGTCGAACCTCGCGCGCTATGACGGCGTGCGCTTCGGGATGCGCGTGCCGGGCGAGGATTTGATCGGCCTCTACGAAAACACGCGCGGCGCAGGCTTCGGCAAGGAAGTCCGGCGGCGAATTTTGATAGGCACGTATGTTCTGTCGGCTGGGTACTACGACGCGTACTATCTGAGGGCGCAAAAAGTGCGCCGCCGCATCCGCAATGATTTCGACGAAGCGTTCAAGAAATGCGATGTGATCTTGGCGCCCACCGCGCCTGGAACGGCGTTCGCCATCGGCGAAAAGCAGGACGACCCGATTCAGATGTATCTTGAAGACGTGTTCACCGTGACGCTGAATCTCGCGGGATTGCCGGGCATTTCCGTGCCTGTGGCGCTGGCTTCGAACGGCCTGCCTATGGGCTTGCAACTCATTGGCCGCGCGTTCGACGAAATGACGCTGTTCAAAGCCGCCTCGGCGCTGGAAAAAGCGGCGGGATTTACGGCGAAGCCGCCGTTTGTGGGGTAAGAGAAGGGATTGTTTGCACCTGCCCGCCTTCGTCTCGTCACTCGCAAGCGAGTGACAGACTACGGCGTGGCAGCTTTTGCGCGAAGCGCAAAAGCTGGAGCGGGTGAGGGGAATCGAACCCCCGTCGTAAGCTTGGGAAGCTTCTGCTCTACCATTGAGCTACACCCGCGCTCTTTCAAAACGCGTCCGGAGATTAGCTGTTTGCGTTGATTCAGACAATGCTTACGAAAGTAGCGCTACCATTTGTTCTTACGGAAACATCGCCGTTTGATTCAGGCCGGTTGTTTCCGGCAGGCCGAGCATGACGTTCATGTTCTGCAACGCCTGACCCGCCGCGCCTTTCACAAGATTGTCGATGGTCGACAAAATGATAACCCGGCCCGGCAGGTGATCCGCGACAACCGTCATCTGGCACATGTTCGTCCCGCGCACCTGCCGCGTCGAAGGCAGATGACCGGGCGGCAAAATCTGGATGAACGGCTCGTCTTTGTAAGCCTTTTCCCAAGCTTTTCTGACAGCTTCCGCGTCCGCGCCCTTTGCCAGCTTCACGTAGATGCTGGCGAAGATGCCGCGGTTCAGCGGCACGATGTGCGGCGTGAAATTGACGGCAATGTTTTTCCCCGCGGCGAGGCTCAACCCTTGCTCGATCTCAGGCATATGACGATGAGAAGCAACAGCATAGGCTTGCATGCCTTCGGACATTTCGCTGAAGAGACTGCCCAGTTTCAATTCGCGCCCGGCGCCGCTGACGCCCGATTTGGCGTCGATGATGATGTCGTCCGTCGCGATCAGCCCGGCGCGCAGCAGCGGGATCAGCGATAATTGTGGCGCTGTCGGATAGCAGCCGGGATTGGCGACGATCCGCGCCTTGCGGATTTTGTCGCGCGTAAGTTCCGTCAGGCCGTAAACGGCCTCGGCCTGCAGTTGCGGCGCGCGGTGCGGATGGCCGTACCATTTTTCATAGACGGCTATGTCGGCAAGCCGGAAATCCGCCGACAAATCGACAACGCGAAGCGATGACGGCAGCGCGGCGATAACGTCCTGCGTCGTGCCGTGGGGCAGGCAGCAGAAAACCAGATCGATTTTGCTGAAATCGACGGCGTCGATGCGGCACAGATCAGGAAGGTTCCTGTCCGCCAGATGCGGCAAAAGCGCCGCGACAGGCTGTCCGGCGTTCTTTTCCGCCGTCAGCGCGGCGATGCGGATATCGGGAAGCGGCAGCAAAAGGCGCAGCAATTCCGCGCCCGTATAGCCGCTGGCTCCCAGAATGGCGATTTTAGTATTAGCATTTGGCATTTGGCATCTGGCATTTAGGGTTAAGAAAGTCTCCATTAACATATGCATCATTCTGGTGTAAGGGAAGTCTGTTTTATCTTCACTCTAAATGCCAGATGCCAAATGCTAAATGCCGCTTCCCCCTCCCTGCAAATCATCGCCGAGCTGATGGACGAACTCCATGCGTACGTCGGCCAGACCGTCGTGATCAAAATCGGGGGCAATTCCATCGAAGAAGACCCGTCTTTTCTCACGACGATTGGGCCGCAGCTTGAGTTTCTTCAAAGCCGCCACGTCGCTATCGTGTTGGTGCATGGCGGCGGGCCGCAAATCGACCGCGCTTTGAATGCTGCGGGCCTTGCGCGCGCCAAGAGAGCCGATGGCCGCCGGCCTACGGATTCCGCCATGATGGCCGTTGTTTCCAAAGTGATGGGCGATATCAGCCATGTCGTCGCCGAGGCCCTCGAAAAACAGGGGTGCAAGGTTTTCAACGCCGCCGCCGCGGGAAAATGTTTCGTGAAGACAAAACCGTTGTTTGAAGGGAACGGCGATCCTTCCGCGCTGGAAGACCGCACCGGCATCCCGGCTGACGTGGATCGCCGCGGCTTGGCCGTCCTTTTGCAGGAGGGAAATCTCGTCGTGCTGAAATCTGTCGGAAGCGGCGCGGACGGGAAGGATGTTAATGTTAACGCCGACGATTACGCGATGGCCGTGGCGATGGCGTTGGGCGCGCGGCGGCTTGTTTTTGCGACGAACGTTGCGGGCGTTTTGGATGCGAACAAAGAAAAAATTTCGGAATTGTCGCCGGAAAAAGCGCGCGCGCTGATAGCCGAAGGCGTTATCGCGGGCGGCATGATCCCCAAAGTTGAAAGCGCGCTCGACGCCTTGAAGGCAGGCGTCGGCGGCGTCGCGATTATCGACGCGCACAAAACCTGGGCGCTGCTCGGCGAAATGCTGACGAAGCAGGGGTTTGGAACGCTGATTACGGATGCTTAACTAAACAAACCAATTGTACCCATAGGCAAAATCGCCTAGATTCCCAGGCAGGGCACGGCTTTCCTGCCCATTTGCAAAAGGTTTTTATGGTGCTGATCGATTTATTTCATTCTTCGCGACGAGGCCGCTCGGACAAAGTCTGAGGGCGCGGCTTTCTGCGGCTTGTTCGCCGCACTACCTTCTTCAGCTTTTTTAAACCAGCCCCGGCGAAACTGCCATGCGGCTCGTTCCATTATCATGCAGGACACATTTGATGAACACGATGAAACCTTCCGAAAAAACGCAAACGCTGACTGGCGATCAATGGCTTGAACAGGTGATGGCGCTGCATTTGCGCGTGCGCGAGGAAATGCCGGAATCGCAGCGCCCTTTTCTGTTGCCGAGAACACCCGAATTTTTCCGCGATCGCCTTGCAGGCAAGGGCGGCGCGCTTTTGGGCGCAAGGAATGAAGAAGACCGTCTGGTCGGGTTCATCGCCATGTCGAGGGCGGATTCTTTCGACAAAGCCTGCGCGGATGGGCGTATCACGTGTCCCGACGAGGATGGAAAACTGGCAAAGGCCTATAGCGCGGGCGCCGTCGCCGTGGCGCAGTCCTTATGCGTGCTAAACGCTTTTGTGGGGCGCGGTTTTTCCCATGCGCTTCTGGACGCGGCCATCGATTGGGCAAAACAGAACGGTTGCGCGCATCTATTCGCGCAAACAGCGGCGCAGAACGTGCTGAGTTGGATGCGGTTTCTGGACAAGGATTTTGCCATCATCACGGCATGGGAAAACGGCCACAGGCGTTTTCTGTTGCGCTGGCTTTCAGTAGAGGCAAAAGCGAAGCTGCTGCGTCCCCGCGCGGTTGTGGGGCGGCACAGCTATAGCAAGGACTACGCGCAGATGCCCGCGCTGATGGCGGAAATCAACGCGCGTCTGGCGCAGGGCCGGACCGTTTTTCTCGACAACAAACCGGGCGAGGAAAATGCGCTGTCCTTCGTCTTTGCCCGAAGGGGGTAGGTTCCCCACCCCAGAATATCCACGCTAGGGGGCCTAAAATGCGTCAGGATAGGCTTTTATTCCTATCCCGGTAGGGGGGTGCGGAAGACCCTCAAAATCGCTCTACGGCCCGGAAAATCGATTTAACGGGTTAATGTGGGGTTGGATGGTTAATGTTGCGTACCTTCCAAGTTTCAAAATGAGGACCGTCATTCCGGCGAAAGCCGGAATCCATCCCCCTTTCTGCTAGCAAGTGCATATGATTATTCGGGGTCAACCAAGGTTCCAGCCATATCATAAGCGTTCCACGACCAGCCATTCGAAACCATTTTGAGCTGATCCCCGTTTTTCCTGATGACCCACTGTCTCCTTCTTCCCTTCCAATTGAGGCTGCCGTCGTGGTTAGGAAGTGCAAAGTCTATTTCCTCGGTCTCATATTGAAAAGAAGCTGTCGCGTTTTTCAGGTAGTACAGAGATACATTGACAATACGCAGTCCAGCATCAACAAACCCTGTCTTCAGTGCTATGTTCTGACTGCTATTCTGGGCTGCAATGGATGGGTAAATGAGACCTGAAATGGGATCGCCAGACAGCAAATGACGAGCAATACGTGCAGAAAATTTGTACATTGCTGGATCTGTCGATGTAAAAATCTCATGATAAATCCGTTCAATATTCGAGACATTCTTTTCGGCCAACAGTCCGACCTCTTGTAGAAGCATATCTGTCGTATTGCGCCATTCAGAGCAGATGACATACTGTCCCTTCTCTAATCGACACTCTACGAAGGAGGCCGGAAGGCCGGCAGAGGCATAAAAGATTGGCTCGCCTTCCAAGTTTGCACGGCCCATAGGCGTTGCGTGTTTCGGAGGATATGAAAGATCAGCGATAGACTTCGGACGTTCTGACTCGTGCCATACCCTAGTTCTATATATCCGCACCTCGCCGCTCTTGTATTTTCTTCCACGGCGTTTGTGTCCTTTTGACTGGCCCCACAACTCTCGTTCGAATTCTTCGGGGCCAATGGCGCTATTGGCGGCGAGTTGGAGTAGCTGTGATGTACTGTACTTGCTGGTTTCGCTCATAAGTGTGTTCCAATGTGGGGAGTTTCTCATACGACCAACGGGCGATGGAAAGTTAGTAGACTGGGTTAGGAATCATAATAGTTCTCTATCTTGTGTGGGTGTGCTTCTATCTTATTGGTATGAAAAAAGATGGCATCTTATTTAGGAGATGGATTCCGGCTTTCGCCGGAATGACGCTTATGAAAAGGTTAGGCGTTACGAATAATCACGCATCGATATTCGTCACGTTCAGCGCGTTCTCGACGATGAAATCGCGGCGGGGTTCGACGACGTCGCCCATGAGGGTCGAGAAAACCTGCTCGGCCACATCGCTCTGATGCACTTTGACCTGAAGCAACGTGCGCGCTTCGGGGTCGAGCGTAGTTTCCCACAACTGCTCGGGATTCATTTCGCCCAAGCCTTTGTAACGTTGGATGGTCAAGCCTTTGCGGCCCTGTTCCATCACGGCATCCACAAGCGCGGCAGGCCCGGCGAGTGTCAAAGTCTTGTCCGCGATAGTGAATTTCGCCGGGCTGCTGAACCAGTCTTGCAATTCCGCCGTCATGCCGTCCAGCCGCCGCGCCTCCGACGAGCGCAGCGTATCGGCATCGAGCGTAAAGCGATTGGTGACGCCGCGCCGCGTGCGCGTGAACAGCAAGCCGCCGTTTTTCGTGGCTTCGCCTTTCCAACCGCGTTCGTTTTGCGGCAACAGCGTATCGAGGCGCTTGGCGACGTAAGCGGCCGCTTCTTGCGCCTTGCTGGCGTCAATCGTAAGCCCGACGCCCAGCGCGCCCGCGATGGCGGCCTGTTCCACAATAGCCTGATGGCCGACTTTGCGGTTGAGCGCCAGAATGGCGTTTTTCATCGTGCGCGCTTGCTCCACGATTTTTCGCAAGTCCGCGCCTTTCAGCGTTTTTCCATTGTGCAGTGCCAGCGCCGCTTCTTCGAGCCCCGTGTCGAGCAGATAAACTTCCAGCGCGCGATCGTCCTTCATGTAGCGCTCTTTGGTGTTGCCGCGCTTGATGCGGTACAAGGGCGGTTGCGCGATGTAAAGATAACCGCGCTCGATCAACTCCGGCATCTGGCGGAAAAAGAAGGTGAGCAGAAGCGTGCGGATGTGGCTGCCGTCTACGTCGGCGTCGGTCATGATGATGATTTTGTGATAGCGCGCCTTGTCGGCGTTGAATTCCTCGCGCCCCACGCCGCAGCCGATCGCCGTAATCAGCGTGCCGATTTCCGCCGAGCCGAGCATCTTGTCGAAACGCGCGCGCTCGACGTTCAGGATTTTGCCGCGCAACGGAAGAATGGCTTGGTATTGGCGCACGCGGCCTTGCTTGGCCGAACCGCCCGCCGAGTCGCCCTCGACGATGAAAATCTCTGACTTCGCCGGATCGCGCTCCTGGCAATCCGCCAGCTTGCCGGGCAGCGATGTCGGATCGAGCGCGCCCTTGCGCCGCGTCAGCTCGCGCGCCTTGCGGGCGGCTTCGCGCGCGGCGGCGGCTTCCACAACCTTGCCGACAATCTTTTTCGCCTCGGCAGGATGTTCCTCGAACCACGTGGAAAGCATTTCGCCGATGACGGATTCCACAACCGTCTTGACCTCAGAAGACACAAGCTTGTCCTTCGTCTGCCCGGAGAACTTGGGATCGGGAACCTTGACGGACAGAACGCAGGTCAGCCCTTCGCGCGCGTCCTCGCCGGACAATGCGATTTTTTCTTTTTTAGCGATGCCGCTGGATTCCGCATAGGCGTTCACCGCGCGCGTCAGTGCCGCGCGGAATCCGGCCAAATGCGAACCGCCGTCTTTTTGCGGGATGTTGTTGGTGAAGCACAGCATGGTTTCGTGATAGCTGTCGTTCCATTGCATGGAACATTCGACGCCGATGTTGTCTTGCTCCTTGCGTACGGCGATGACCGGCTGGTGCAGCGCCATTTTCGAGCGGTCGAGGTAGGCGATGAATTCCTTCAGCCCGCCATCGTAATGCAGTTGCACCGTTTTCGGTTCCACACCGCGCGTGTCGGTCAACATGAGGTTGACGCCGGAGTTGAGGAAGGCCAACTCGCGCAAGCGGTGCTCCAGTTGCGTGAACTCGAATTCGAGTTTGTTGAAAAAAGTCTTGGGCGAAGGCAGGAAGGTGACTTCCGTGCCGGTCTGCTCGGACTTGCCAACTTCTTTCAGCGGCGCATCGGCCACGCCGTTTGAAAAGCGCATCGTCCATTCGGAACCTTGCCGCCAAACATGCAATTCCAGCCACGAGGACAGCGCATTGACGACGCTGACGCCCACGCCGTGCAGGCCGCCAGAAACTTTGTAGGAATTCTGATCGAACTTGCCGCCCGCGTGGAGCTGCGTCATGACGACTTCGGCGGCGGAGATGCCTTCCTCGGTGTGGATGTCCACCGGGATGCCGCGTCCGTTGTCGCGCACCGTGCAGGAGCCGTCGGCGTTCAAAACAACGTCGACGCGCGTGCAATAGCCCGCGAGCGATTCATCTATCGCGTTGTCCACGACTTCGTACACCATGTGGTGCAGGCCTGAACCGTCTTCCGTATCGCCGATGTACATGCCTGGACGTGCACGCACGGCATCGAGTCCGCGCAACACGGTGATGGAATCTGCGCCGTAATCGTCTGCGGCTTGCGTTGCCGACGCGCCATTTTCACCGTTGGTTGCAGTCTCTTTTGTGGTGTCTTTATCGTTGGATTTTGACATGAATTTTCAGGCCCGATTCACTCGTTAAAACAAGCCACTTTCGTAGCACCCGCAGGCTGGGGATGCAATGACTTAAATGGGGTATAAGTTATTGGGAATATTAATAAAAATGGTGACTACCAAGCTTCCAAAAAGCGTCCGTCATTCCCGCGAAAGCGGGAATCCAGCGCGAGCGATAGCGAGCATATGAGTCAACCATTTCAACGTAGGCGATGACTGGCAGTTTGTGACTCATACAGGCGCGCAGACGCGCGCCGCTGGATTCCCGCTTTCGCGGGAATGACGGTCCCCTTTGGTGGTTTGGGAATTACGATAAGAGGCCTTTTTTCGCCCTCAAATACCGCGCCAAATATTGCCCCGTATAACTTTCTTTGACCCTGGCGATGTCTTCCGGCGTGCCTGTGGCGATAATGCGGCCTCCGGCGTCGCCGCCTTCGGGGCCGAGGTCGATAATGTGGTCGGCGGTTTTGATGACTTCCAGATTGTGCTCGATCACCACGACCGTGTTGCCCTGATCGACGAGCGCGTGCAACACCTCTAGCAATTTCTCAACATCCGCAAAATGCAATCCCGTTGTGGGTTCGTCGAGGATGTAAAGCGTTTTGCCCGTCGCGCGGCGCGAAAGTTCTTTTGCCAGCTTCACGCGCTGCGCTTCGCCGCCGGAAAGCGTCGTGGCCGATTGGCCGATTTTGATATAGCCAAGGCCGACGCGCTTGAGCGTTTCCATCTTGTTGCGGATCGATGGCACGGCCTGGAAAAACAAAGCGCCTTCTTCCACCGTCATGTCCAGAATGTCGGCGATCGATTTACCGCGATACGAAATTTCCAAAGTTTCGCGGTTGTAGCGTTTGCCGTGACATGCATCGCAGGTGACGAAAACATCCGGCAGAAAATGCATCTCGATTTTGATGAGCCCGTCGCCTTCGCAAGCCTCGCACCGGCCGCCTTTGACGTTGAATGAAAAACGTCCCGGCCCATAGCCTCGCGCTTTGGATTCCGGCAAGCCCGCATACCATTCGCGGATGGGCGTAAACGCGCCCGTATACGTTGCCGGATTGGAACGCGGCGTGCGCCCGATGGGGGCTTGATTGATGTCGACGATTTTGTCGATCAGCTCAACGCCCTTGAGGGATTCATGCGCGCCAGCCTGCTCGCGCGCCTTGTTAAGAATACGAGCTAAGCCTTTGTAAAGCGTTTCAATAACCAGCGTCGATTTGCCGCCGCCCGACACGCCCGTGACGCACGTGAAGGTGCCAAGCGGAACCCGCGCGTGGATGTTTTTCAGATTGTTTTCGCGCGCGCCGATGACTTCCAGCCATTGCCCTTTACGGCCATTGCGGCGCGTCGAAGGGATGGGAATCTTGCGTTTGCCGGTGAGATATTGCGCTGTGATGCTGGCGGGAACTTTGATGACTTCATCGGGCGTTCCGGCGGCCACGACTTCGCCGCCATGCATGCCCGCGCCCGGCCCCATGTCGATGAGATAATCCGCCGCGCGGATGGCTTCCTCGTCGTGTTCCACGACAAGCACTGTGTTGCCGAGATCGCGCAGGCGTTTCAGCATCGTCAAAAGCCGGTCGTTGTCGCGTTGATGCAAGCCGATCGACGGTTCGTCCAGCACATACAAAACGCCCGTCAATCCAGAGCCGATCTGCGAAGCAAGGCGAATGCGCTGGCTTTCGCCGCCCGATAACGTGCCTGATGCGCGCGCCAGCGTCAGGTATTCAAGGCCGACATTATTCAGGAATCCAAGCCGTTCGTTAATCTCTTTCAAAATCCGCGCGGCGATTTCCCGTTGTTTCGGCGTGAGTTGCGCGGAAAGATTCTTGAACCATTCACTGGCTGTCTTGATTGAAAACGCCGCAACCTCGCTGATATTCAGCTTCGCGATTTTGACCGCCAGCGCTTCCGGCTTCAGGCGCATGCCGTGGCAGGCTTCGCAAGGCTGTGACGATTGATAGTGCGTAAATTCGTCGCGAATCCAGTCACTTTCGGTTTCATGCCACCGGCGCTCCATGTTGGGAATGACGCCTTCGAACGGCTTTGTGGATTGATAAAAACGCTTGTCGTCTTCGAATGCGATGGTCACTTCCGTATTGCCGGAGCCGTACAAAACCGCGTGGCGGAATTTTTCGTCCAGATCGTGCCACGGTTTTTTCAGGCTGGCGTGATAGTGATGCGCCAAGGCCTCAAGCGTTTGTGTGTAGAAAAACGATTTCACGGATTTCCACGGCGCGATAGCGCCCTCATTGATGCTCAGATTTTCATCCGGGATGATGAGTTCGGGATCGAAGGTGAGTGTTTCGCCCAGCCCATCGCATTCGGGGCATGCGCCGTGCGGGTTGTTGAAAGAGAAAAGACGTGGCTCGATCTCGTCGATTGTGAATCCGCTGACGGGACAGGCGAATTTCGAGGAGAACGTCGTGATTTTCCCGGTCGTCGCATTTTCAGCAAACAAAAGGCCATCGGCCAATTTCAGCGCCGTCTCAACGGAATCCGCCAGCCGGTTGCCGAGATCGGGCTTCACGACAATGCGATCAACGACGACTGCAATGTCATGTTTGACTTTTTTGTTCAGCGTTGGGGAATCTTCGATGTCGTAAACCTTGCCGTCGATTTTGACGCGCTGATAGCCCTGCTTTTGCAGGTCGTGCAGCTCCTTGCGGTATTCGCCCTTGCGGCCGCGCACGATGGGCGCGAGGAGCATCAGCTTCGTGCCCTCCGGCATCGCCTGAATGCGGTCGACCATCTGCGAAACCGTCTGGCTTTCGATGGGTAGGCCCGTGGCGGGCGAATAGGGTACGCCGACGCGCGCGAACAAAAGGCGCATATAGTCGTAAATTTCGGTCACCGTGCCGACGGTCGAGCGCGGATTGCGCGAGGTCGTTTTTTGCTCGATGGAAATCGCGGGCGAAAGGCCTTCGATGGAATCCACATCGGGCTTCTGCATCATCTCAAGAAATTGCCGCGCGTAGGCCGAAAGGCTTTCGACATAGCGCCGCTGCCCCTCGGCATAGATCGTATCGAACGCCAGCGATGATTTGCCGGAGCCGGAAAGGCCTGTAATCACAACCAGCCGGTCGCGCGGAATAACCACGTCGATATTGCGCAGATTATGTTCCCGTGCGCCGCGAATGCGGATGGATTTCTGGATCGGTTGATGCATAAATGGAATATGGGGCTGGACGGTCAAAATTGCCAGCTTATTTTGTACTTGTTTTGTTCTTTCATATCATGTAGGACTCGAAAACTGTTCACGGGAGGTGAGTCTCTCGTTAAGACAAGGCCGCGCGCACGTGCGCTCAACCTTCTATTAGGAAAGGGCCATACAATGGCGACAGCGAAAAAAACGAAGACAAAGAAAAAAGCTTGTTCCTGCTCATGCGGATGCAAAACAGGCAAAAAGAAGAAAAAGTAACATTCTCACGGGCTTGTTTTTGCGGCTGCAGCGTGGGTAAACTCACGCTGCGGTTTCGGTCTCTTATGTACTGTTGAACCCCAGAAAGGGCACATCATGGCAGGCAGCGTGAATAAGGTTATCCTCGTCGGCAATCTGGGGCGCGACCCGGAGGTACGGACATTTCAGAACGGCGGGCGCGTGGCGCATTTCTCGGTTGCGACGTCCGAAAGCTGGAAAGACAAGGCGACGGGCGAACGCAAGGACAGGACCGAATGGCATCGCGTGTCGATCCTCAACGACAACCTCATCAGCGTGGCCGAACGGTTTTTGAAAAAAGGCTCGAAGGTTTATATCGAGGGCCAGCTTGAAACGCGCAAATGGCAGGATCAGTCCGGCGTGGAAAAACAGACGACCGAGGTCGTCCTTCGCAATTACAACGGCAATTTGTGCTTGCTTGATCGCCCCAACAAAGAAGGCGGGGGCGGCTATGGCGATGTTCCTCCCATGACCGGCGACGACCGGGGGGCTTCCGCGATTTCCGCTCCTAGCTCCGGCGGCGCGGCGGAACTGGATGACGATATTCCGTTTTGAAATTAGGGGAGGGTGATTATGCCCGACTCCTTCATCCACCTTCGCGTTCACTCAGCCTATTCGCTATCCGAAGGGGCTATTCGGATTGCCGAAGACAAGGCGAAGAAGGGTGACAAAGCGGCGCGGGCGGGGCTTGTCGATTTATGTTTGCGCAACAACATGCCCGCCGTGGCGCTGACGGACAAAGGCAATCTGTTCGGGGCTCTGGAATTTGCAATAGCCGCATCCGAAAAGGGAATTCAGCCGGTCATTGGCTGCCAGATTTCCGTGGCGCGGCCTGATCAAAACGAACTGCCACCCGCGCGGCGCGATACGTACGATCAACTAATTTTGCTGGTTCAGAACGAGCTCGGCTATCGCAATCTGTCGGCGCTGGTGACGCAATCCTATCTCGCGCAGGATCGGCCCGTTCCTTTCGTGACGCGTGAAGAACTGGCGCGCCATGCTGGCGGTCTGATTGCGCTAACGGGCGGCATTGACGGCGCCGTGGGACGGCTGCTTTTGGAAGGGCAAGCAACCGCGGCTGGGAGCGCTTTGCGCGCGTTGAGCGATTTGTTTTACGAGCGTCTTTATGTCGAGATTTCGCGTCATCACGGCGGCGTCGTAGGCCAGAACGAACAGCGCATAGAAGGCGATCTGATCGACCTTGCCTATCGGCACGATTTGCCGCTGGTAGCTACCAACGATGTCTATTTCGGCGACGAAGACATGTATGAGGCGCACGATGCGCTTTTGTGTATCGCCGACAAAACGATCATCGCCGAGCAAAACCGCCGCCGCCTGACGCCCGATCACCGCTTTAAATCGGCGGCGGAAATGCGGACGCTGTTCGCCGATATTCCCGAAGCGTGCGACAACACGCTTGTCATCGCGCAGCGCTGCGCCTTCATGCCGCAATCGCGGCAGCCCATTCTGCCGGCTTTTCCCACGGCGGAGGGGCGCACCGAAGCCGACGAATTGCGCACGCAGGCCGAAGCCGGATTGCAAGCAAGGCTGACCGCGCAGAGTATTCTGGATACGAAAACCTATACGGATCGTCTGGCGTACGAGCTGGATATCATTATCAAGATGGGGTTCGCAGGTTATTTTCTGATTTGCTCGGACTTCATCAAGTGGGCGAAGAGCCGGAACATTCCCGTTGGACCAGGCCGCGGTTCGGGCGCGGGGTCGGTCGTGGCGTGGTCGCTTCTGATCACCGATCTCGATCCCATGCGTTTCGGTTTGCTATTCGAGCGGTTTTTAAATCCCGACCGCGTGTCGATGCCCGACTTCGACGTTGATTTCTGTCAGGAGCGGCGCGACGAAGTCATCCATTACGTTCAGGGAAAATACGGCGCCGATCGCGTGGCGCAAATTATCACGTTCGGCAAGCTGCAAGCGCGCGCCGCGTTGCGCGACGTGGGCCGGGTGCTGGCCATGCCGTATGGTTACGTCGATAAAATCTGCAAGCTGGTTCCCAGCAATCCAGCCAATCCCGTCACGCTGCGGCAGGCCATCGACGGCGAGCCGCAATTGCAGCAGTTGTGCGACAGCGATCCCGTCGTGCAGCAGATGATGGATATTGCCATCAAACTTGAAGGTTTGTACCGCAATGCCTCGACACATGCCGCGGGCGTCGTGATTAGCGACAGGCCGCTTGTCGATCTAGTGCCGCTTTACCGCGATCCGAATGCTTCGCTGCCCGCCACGCAGTTCAACATGAAGATGGTGGAGACGGCGGGGCTCGTGAAATTCGACTTTCTCGGACTCAAGACGCTCGATGTTTTGCATCAAGCGGTGACATTGCTGGCGGCGCGCGGCGTGACAGTAAATCTTTCGCACTTGCCGCTTGACGACGAAAAAACTTACGCGCTTCTAACGCGTGGCGATACGACGGGCGTGTTCCAGTTTGAAAGTTCGGGCATGCGCGACATTCTGCGCCGGTTGAGGCCCAATAGGTTCGAAGACATCATCGCGTTGGTTGCTCTGTATCGTCCTGGCCCCATGGACAACATTCCAACCTACGTCAAAAGAAAGAACAGCGAAGAAACGGTGAATTATATGCACCCTTCGCTGGAACCGATCCTGAAAGATACCTTCGGCATCATGATCTATCAGGAACAGGTCATGCAAGCCGCGCAGATTCTAGCGGGTTACAGCCTCGGCAACGCCGATCTGCTGCGCCGCGCGATGGGCAAGAAGAAGCCGGAGGAAATGGCGGCGCAACGGGCCAACTTCATTGCGGGCGCCGCCAACAATAAGATCAAAAACGGGCAAGCCAGCCTGCTTTTCGACCAGATCGACAAATTTGCGGGCTATGGGTTCAACAAATCGCATGCCGCCGCTTACGCGCTCATCGCGTATCAAACCGCTTGGTTGAAGGCGAATTATCCGGTGGAATTTTACGCCGCCGCGATGAATTTCGAACTCAACGATACCGACAAACTCAACATCTTCCGGCAGGAATTGACGCGGCACGGCATCGCGCTTTTGCCGCCCGACATCAACAAATCGCACGCCTTGTTCGTGGCGGAACCGCAAGCCGGAGGCAAGTTGGCCATACGTTATGCGCTGGCGGCGATCAAGGGTGTGGGCGACGCGGCGATGCGCGGCCTTGTTGCGGCGCGCGAAGCGCAAGGGCCGTTCAAAGATTTGTTCGACCTCGTGGAACGCGTCGATACGCGCCTCATCAACCGCAAGCAGCTCGAAGGTCTGGCGATGGCGGGCGCATTCGATGCGTTGAACCGCAATCGCGCGCAGGTGATTGCGGCACTCGATCTCTTGTTGAAACACGGCCATGCCGCGGCAGACGAGCGCAGCAGCGGCCAGATGAATATTTTCGGCGGTTTGCAAACGTCGGCGCGGCCTGCGTTGCCCAGTGCGAAAATGTGGGACGAAGTGACGCGGCTTCAAAACGAATTTCAGGCGCTTGGGTTTTATCTGTCTGCACATCCGCTGGATACGTATGGCGCGTTGCTGGAAAGGCTTGGCGTCGTGAAGGCGGGCAATGTCGGTGCGCAGCAGCGCCCCCTTGGGTCGAGCCGGTGCAAGCTGGCGGGGATTGTGCTGAGCAAACAAGAACGCACCGCGCGCTCCGGCAACAGGTTCGCTTTCGTACAGATGTCCGATACGGGCGGCGCGTTCGAAGTGACGGTGTTTTCCGAGCTTCTGGCCTCGCGGCGCGATATTCTCGAAGCCGGGCAGGCATTGCTCGTCGAAGCGGACGCGCAAGGCGACGATCGGCAAGGGGGCGACCTGCGTTTTATCGCGCGCAATTTCGAGAAACTATCCGATGTGGCGGCCCGCAACGCGAAAGGAATTCGCATCCGGCTTTACGATCCCGACGTCGTGCCGGAACTTCAAAAACAACTGGCGTCCGCGCCCGCAGGCCGCGGCAAAGTCACGCTGTCTTTGGAACTGGACGACGAAGTAGCCGAGATGGAACTTCCGGGCGCATGGCGGCTAACGGAGGAACTTAAATCCTCTTTGCGTCAGATCGGAAACGGGCTGGAAGTGGGGGAGTGGTAAGAATTTGATGTTTGCGTCTGTTTTACTCAAACACGCCGGTATGAATTGAATTAGGCGTTGCGCCTGACAAAGGCAGGCCCAGCACGGAAAGGGTGGCTACTTCCGTTGCCTCGGCCCCTTTTAATTCCCGCCATGGGTGTTCGAGCGATGGGCGGCCGAAAAAATAGCCTTGCATCATGTCGACTTTTTCAGCCCGCAGCCATTCCGCCACCTCTTCGGTTTCGACGCCTTCGGCCACGGTTTTAAGATTGAGGCCGTGCGCCAAGCCGATCAGCATGCGCACCAAAAGTTGTTGCTCATCGTTGTCGATCAGATTCAGCAGCAATTCGCGGTCGATTTTCATGATCGACAGCGACAGCGAACGCAGATGGCGGATCGATGTTGATCCCGCGCCGAAATCATCCAGCGCCACCTGACTGCCGAGTTGATTCAATGTTTCAACCAAGCGCTTTGTCTCCGCCACGTCCATGATGGCGGCCGTTTCCGTGATTTCGATGATAAGGCGTTTCGCCACGTTTGGGCGCGAACTCAGTAAACGCTCCATATGCGTCGGCCATCCGGCATCTGCCGCCGTTAGGCCTGAAATATTCACGGCCAGGCGCAGTTCGGGGGCGGCTTCCATTTCGCGCAGCGCGAGGTTCAGCACATGACGGTCGAACTCCAGTGCCAGCCCCTGCTTTTCCACCACGGGGACGAACTCCGCCGCCGGCATCAGCGAGCCATCGTCGCGGAACAGACGCGCCAAAGCCTCATAAAAAAGAACTCGTCCGCTTTCGGCGTCGATGATCGGCTGGAACGCAAGGCGGAGCTTATCGTTCTTTAAAGCCTCCTTGACGCGTTCGCCGATATCCAGAACGGCGCGATTTTCCTGCGCGCGCGCGGCGGATTCCCGGTATTCGACGTACTGATTGCGGCCGCGCTGACGCGCTTCATGCAGCGCTTGTTCGGCGCGGATCATGATTTCCTCGGCGTCGGTATTCAGATCGCAGAGGCGCACGCTGCCGATGGAAATCGTAACGTGAATAGGAGCCGCGGGCGTTATGATGGGCTTGTCGCGGAAACTTTGCAGAAGGCTATCAGCCAAAGCGGGCATATCCTGCGCCGTTTTGGGCAGAAGCACCCCGAACATGACGCCGCCGACCCGCGCCATAATAGCGTTCGGAGGGCACATCTCGGCCAAACGGTCAGCCGCGCCGCATAAAAGCGCATCGGCGGCTTTTGTCCCAACGGCCTCGTTGACAAACGACATCTTGTCGATGCTGACGACAAGATAAGCGCTTGTCTGTTTAATATTTCCCGGCCCCTCCAGAATCCGCTTCAGTTCGGCCAGCATCGTAGCGCGCGTCGGGCGTCCCGTTAGCGGATCGCGCTCTTGCGCGAGGACGGAAAGCGGATGATTCCGGCGGCCGGGGGTATCGATGATACGCAGAAGTCCTCGTTGGCGCACGGCGCGTCCGTTCTCATGATCGGTGGTGCCGTGCTCAAAAACCCAAATCAGGCGGCCATCAGGCCTACGCAATCGATATTCCCGGTCGATGGTTTCGGCGCCGTCATTGAAAACAAGATAATGGTCATCCGGCAGGATGGCCGCGGCCAGCGTTTCCGCGTTGTAGGGCGGATAGCTGCGCTCAGCACCGAACAGCTGTTGCCAAGGGCCGAACCAGATCAGGTGATCGGTCTGCAGATCCCACGTATAGCCAATATGGCCGGAGGCAGCGACAATATCTGCCAGTGAAGATGACAAGGATGTATCCACCATAGAAGAATGACCGCCATTTCCCTGAAAGAGCCTGAAAAAAGGCTTGCGCCAACAGTGCGCGACAGCCTCATACTAGGCGTCCCACCTTAAATTTTTCCTAAAATCACCTGCATTTGTTTGAGGTTATGCGGTCCGCCGAAGCGATATAGGGGAAAAAGAACGCATAAGCCTGTAATCTTGGATGGCGTTAAGGACACGTTGACGCAAGATAGAGACGTAAACGACACGAGCATCCCCCAAATGCTGTCCGACAAACGGATTGTTGCGCCATAGGCGGAATTCATGCCAAGCGTGACGTACAGCGTTATGAGCGTGTTCAACTTCAATAATGCCTTGATATTGTTGAAAATTCGATCGCATAAAAAAGCTCCAGGATAAAAACCACACATCTAGTATGGACAAATTAGGATTAAAAGATTAAAGAGGCGTTAATTTTCTGTGGCAAAATGATGTTTTTTTCATTGTTTCCAATAGGTTAGCATGATGCAATGCAGCATCGCAAATGCGAAAGAAGTTAAGAAGGAGGCTTCTTTTCTTTCATCTCCTGCGCCAGGCTTACAATTGTCCGGCGCAGGGCTTCGCGGGCGGCGGTTGCTTCGGCTTTGTTGGCGCTGTCGCTTTCGTGCGTGAAAACGGTGAAGCGATTGGCCGCCGTCAGATAAAACAAAAGAGCCACTTCTACGTTCTTTTCGCCGCTGCCCTCTTCCGTTTTCTTCATCCGGCATTCCGCTTCGGCGGTGCGAAGCTGAAGGCCTGGCGCGGTTTCCTCCCGGTTGATTTCAGCCTTGAATGTTCCGGCGCATTTATTCTTCAGGCCCTGAATATGAAGCCCCACCAGTTCGGTCAGACTTTTGTCTTTCGGAGCAATGCGCTCGCGCACGCCGCCCAAAATTTTTCCGGTGCGCCAGATGAAATCGGCAGGGCGCTGTTCGGGTGGCAGATTATCCATGCGTAGCGGCACGATGTCCTTCAAACCGGCGGCCACCAGGAGCGCTTTCAAAGTTTCCGGCATAATTTTTTCTGCTTCCGCAGCCCGTTGGTCGATTTTGTTTTTGTTGTCGCTGATGCAGCGTTTCAGGGCGTCGAAGGTTGTGGACATTGCGGGCAGGGCAAAGACCATGCTCTTGCCGCCTCCGGCCACGCCGAGGTTCTTGCTGTCCATGAGCGCCTTTGTAAAGGGCGGGCTGTTTCCCATTTGGAGCAGAAGTGAATTCGCATCGATGGCAACGGCGCGCACGCTGCGCTCCTTGCCATGATCAGGTGTGACCGCCAGATCATAGTGCGCGCCGAGCGTGAATCCGCCGCCGGGAATGGTGAGGCCAAGATTAATTTCATCTGTTGGAGACAACGCGATCGTCAGCTTGCGCCCGTCGGATAAAGCAGATTCCGACAGACAGAATCCAAACGCGCCATTCGCCTCGAAAACGGGACGCGTTGAAAGCGCCTGTTTATCAGGCGCGGATGCCTGGGCCGGAAAGGCGAGCAAGAAGCAAAGTATGGAAAGGAGCCAGAAACGCATGGCTTATCCCTATAGAACTTCCCGTCTGCCGAAAACCCCCTATTTTTCCGCGTCAAAACCCGCTAAACCCTCCGGTATGGCTAAACAGTTCACGGCTTCGGAAATTGCGCGGGCGCTTGGCGGTCGGCTGATTGGCGACGGGCATTTTGTCATCGACCGGGTAGCGCATCCGGCCGATGTACAGGGGCCGCACGATCTTGTGTTGGCGACGGACAAAAAACTTTTACCGCTTCTGATCAAAAGTGAGGCTGCTGCCGCTATCATCGGCGAAGACGCCGAGATCGAGCCGGGCCTCCTCGACGTTTGCATCATCGTTAGCCGCCCGCGCTACGCCATGGCGAAACTGACCAACCTGTTTGCCGAGGCCGTACCGGTTGCATCAGGCATTCATCCGTCGGCCATCGTCGAACCCGGCGCGCAACTGGGCGAAAACGTTTCCATCGGGCCGCAGGTTTATATCGCATCCGGCGCTGCCATCGGCGCGAACAGCATAATCCACCCGCAAGTGTATATCGGGCCCGATGTGGTGATCGGCAAGGATGCCCTGATTTATGCGGGCGCGAAAATCGGCGCGCGCGTGCATATAGGCGACCGTTGCATCATTCATTTCAATGCCTCGATAGGCGCGGACGGTTTCAGTTTCGTCACGCCGCAGCCCGGCAGCGTTGAAGCGGCCAAATCGACCGGCGTAATCACGGCAACGAACGACGAGCTTGTACGCATCGCATCGCTTGGCGCTGTGATTATTGGCGACGATGCCGAAATCGGCGCGAATACATCCATCGATCGCGGCACGATAGCCTCAACGCGCATCGGCAACGGCACCAAAATCGATAATCAAGTGCAAGTCGGGCACAATGTGGTCATCGGCGACAACTGTCTCATCTGCGGGCGCGTCGGTATTGCGGGCAGCGCGCAAATCGGCAATCGCGTTGTGTTGGGCGGCGGCACGGGCATCGCGGATCATGTAAAAATCGGTGACGACGCCGTCGCTATGGCCATGAGCGGCATCGCAGGCAATGTCCCCGCGAAAAGCATCGTCGGCGGCTTTCCGGCCAAGCCGCGCGAACGGGCCATCGAAGAGCAAATGCACATCAGCCGGCTCAAATTCATGGTGAAGAAGATCGAATCGTTAACCACGCGGCTGGATAGTCTTGAGGGCCGCTTTTCCTCTCCCCTTGCGGGAGAGGATAGAAAATCTTAGTTTGCCTGCTTAGGCAAACTTAGATTTTCTTGGTGAGGGGTATCAGCCTCGCAGTATAACCCCTCACCAAGAAATCGTAAGCTCGCGTAAGAACGCTCGCCAACGATTTCTATCCTCTCCCGCAAGGGGAGAGGAAACTTAATCTCAGGTTGAAACGCATGACCCAAGTTGATGAAATCCTCGATATCGTGGCGCAGAAGGCCATGGTTGACCGCAGCAAGCTGACGCCGGATGCCAAATTGAGCGATTTAAACATCAGTTCGCTCGACATGGTGGAGGTGATTTTTGCTCTCGAAGACAAACTCGGCATCGAAATGCCATTCAACGCCAACACTAATTCACAGGAATTCAAAACCCTCGGCGACGTGATCGGCGCAGTGGAGAAACAACTGGCGGCGAAGAGCGGCGGCAAAACTTAATGCAAAATCAGCCTCGTATCGTCATCACCGGCATGGGGGTTGTCAGCCCTATCGGGCTGGACGTTCCGGCGTTCAAGAAAAATCTGTTTGCGGGCAATGGCGGGATCGATAGCGTCGGGTTTCCGTACAGAAGCAAGGAAGTCCGTTTTCCTGCCGCGGCCGTGAAGGGCTTTGATGTTTCCAAATATATGGATGCCAAAAAAGCCAATCTTCTGGACCGCTTTTCACAGTTGGCCGTGGCGGCGGCAAAGCAGGCGCTTGACGATTCCGGTTTGACTCTGACACCTGAGCTTGCCGAACGCACGGCGGTTATCACAGGAACGGGAGTCGGCGGGCAAAATACGCTGGAAGACTCTTACATGAAATTGCTGGGCGACGGCGGTTCGCCACGCGTGCATCCATTCACCATTCCGCGCCTGATGGCCAATGCAGGCTCCAGCCAAATTAGCATGGCGTTAGGTATCACAGGGCCCGGCTTCACAGTAGCGAGCGCTTGCGCCTCTGCTATTCACGCGATGGGCGTAACGCTGCACATGTTGCGCTCAGGCTTGTTCGATAGAGCGATCACGGGCGGCGCCGAATCCTGCCTCACGTTCGGCACGCTGAAGGGATGGGAAGCCTTGCGCGTTATGGCGCCGGACGTCTGCCGCCCATTTTCTGCGGAACGCGCAGGGATGGTGTTGGGCGAGGGCGCAGCGATGTTTATGCTGGAGACGCTGGAAAGCGCGCAAGCACGCGGCGCGAAAATCTACGCTGAGTTCGCCGGTTTCGGCATGAGTTCGGATGCGAAAGATCTGACGACGCCCGATTTGGATGGCGCGGCGCGCGCCGTCGTGAACGCTTTGAAGGATTGCCGCCTTAAGCCCGAAGACATCGATTACATCAACGCGCACGGCACAGGCACGCGCATCAACGATCTGACGGAAACAGCGGTTGTCAAGCAGGTGTTTGGCAAACACGCAAAAAAGCTCGCGCTTTCGTCGAGCAAATCCATGTTCGGCCACGCGCTTGGCGCGGCGGGCGCATTGGAGATGCTGGCGACCGTGCTGGCTGTGAGAGAAGACAAAGCGCCGCCCACGATCAATTATCTCGGCCCCGATCCCGAATGCGATTTGGACTATGTGCCGAACGAAGCGCGTTCCATGCCCATCCGCATAGCGCTCAACAACTCGTTCGCATTCGGCGGGTTGAATGCGGTTGTGGTGGTTAAGAAAGCGCCGTAAAACACGCTGGAATGACCATTCGTGAGTATGCTAGTGTTTTGAAATTAATTTTATTGGGAGATTAATATGATATTTTTTCTTCATGCCCAAGGTCAGGAAGAGGACCAAACAAACAAGGTTGGCCATATAGAATATTTTGAAGATTCCGATGGAGAGAAAATTCCCTTTACGGAGCGCAATAGTACAGGCTGGACGAATTATCCGGACACGCGTGTCGTTGGGCATTTTCCCGATAATCAAAAACCTAGATGCGGTGTGTTTGTTACGAACAGTAAAGTATATCTTAGATACTTGAGTTTTCTGAGTGGCCCCAAGCGGCGTACATTATTCGGAACCTTGGCTTACGGACCAAATGGCACAGGACACAGAATTGCAAATCGCCCTGGGTAATAGTAAGCTTCTGCTCCACTCCTGCTGCGCGCCGTGTTCCGGCGGGATTATGGAGACGTTGAAGGATGGCGGCGTTGCCTTCACGGTTTATTACTACAATCCCAACATTTATCCCCGCTCTGAATACGAACATCGCAAAAGCGAGAACAAGCGCTTTGCCGATAAATTGGGAATCCCGTTTATCGACGCGGATTACGATCCTGAAAACTGGCAAGCGCGCGTCAAAGGTTTGGAGAACGAACCTGAACGTGGCGCGCGCTGTACGCAATGCTTTGCCATGCGCCTTGAACGCGCGGCTTTGTACGCGCACGAAAACAATTTCGACGTTCTGGCGACGAGCCTCGGCATCTCGCGCTGGAAGAATATGGATCAAGTCAACGCTTGCGGCTTCGCCGCCGCCGCGCGTTATGAAAACCTGCGCTATTGGGATTACAACTGGCGTAAAGACGGCGGATCGGACCGCAGCCTCGCTGTCGCCAAACGCGAAGGCTTTTACAGGCAAAATTATTGTGGGTGCAGGTATTCGATGAAAATCAGGTGAAAATGACACACCCGTTTTCCTAAGATTGCATCCCTCCTTGCCTCCCTGCCTGTAAATCTGCCATAAGCTTTCCAGCAAAAAGGCAAGTGGCTAACTAACGCACGGGTGCGGGATTGTTTGAAGAACTGGGTGTTCTCTATCGCGGGTTGATCCTTGGGCTGATGCTGGCGGCTCCCGTGGGGCCGGTGGGGCTTTTGTGCATCCGCCGCACGATCCGCAAAGGGCTGTTTACCGGCTTTGCTTCCGGCTTCGGCGCTGCGTTTGCCGATGCTCTGTTCGGCGCGTGCGCGGCGTTCGGCGTGGCGGCGATCATCGACCTGATGCGGACCTACAGCCAATCGATCCATGTAGTCGGCGGCATTATCCTGCTGATTGGCGCATGGCATACATGGCGCGATGAACCGCACGAACCTCATCCCGAAATCATTGAGGCCAAGGTTAACGGCAGGCTTGGCGAGGCCGCCAAAGCCTTGATCAGCAGTTTCGTGATTACATTGACCAATCCTGTCACCCTATTCGCCACTTTGGCCGTCGTAGCGGCGTTCGGCGGCTTGCATAACAGCAGGGAAGCGTCCATTATCGTGCTGGGTATTTTTGCCGGATCGTCTTTGTGGTGGCTTGTGCTCAGCGGCGGCGTTTCGTTGGTGCGGCATCGCTTTACCGAAAACAGCGTTGTATGGATTAACCGGGGCACATCCGTGGCGCTGGCCGTCATCGCGTTATGGGCGATGGGATCGGGCATTCTCGGCAATTTGGGATATGAAAAAATCTTTTAATAGGCGGTATAATTTATAAACTGGAAAACGTCATGAACCTTCGCAATATCGCTATTATCGCGCACGTCGATCACGGCAAAACAACGCTCGTGGACACGTTGCTGCGCCAATCCGGATCGTTCCGCGACAACCAGCAGGTGGCTGAGCGCGCGCTCGATTCCAATGATCTGGAGCGTGAACGCGGCATCACCATTCTTGCTAAATGCACGTCGATTGTTTGGAAGGGCACGCGCATCAACATCGTCGATACGCCCGGCCACGCCGATTTCGGAGGCGAAGTCGAACGGATTCTCTCGATGGTGGACGGCGCTGTGCTGTTGGTTGATGCGGCGGAAGGCCCGTTGCCGCAAACGAAATTCGTGGTGTCGAAGGCGTTGGCGATAGGGTTGAAACCGATGGTCGTCATCAACAAGGTGGATCGCCCCGACGCGCGCGTTCACGAAGTCCACGACGAAATATTCGATCTTTTCGCCGCCCTGGATGCGAGCGAGGAGCAGCTTGATTTTCCGACTCTGTTCGCTTCTGGCCGTCAGGGCTGGGCTGTCGAAAAGATTGAGCAAGCAAGCGCGGAAAACAAAGACCTCACGCCGCTTTTTGAGCTAATTATGAAGCACGTGCCCACGCCGCAGGTCGATCCCAACGCGCCGTTTGCCATGCTCGCGACGATCCTTGAAGCCAATCCTTATTTGGGCCGTTTGCTGACGGGCCGGATTCAAGCTGGCACCATCAAGCCGAATATGCCCATCAAGGCCATAGGCCGCGATGGCCAGATGATCGAACAAGGCCGCGTGACGAAGCTTCTGGCTTTCCGAGGCCTTGAGCGCGTTCCCGTTGACGAAGCGCAGGCAGGCGACATCGTGGCGTTGGCGGGCCTCGGCAAGGCGACGGTAGCCGATACGCTGTGCGATCTTGCCGTCACCGATCCCATTCTGGCGCGGCCTATCGATCCGCCCACCATCGCCATGACGTTTTCGGTGAACGACTCGCCGTTGGCGGGCACCGAAGGCGACAAGGTGACGAGCCGCGTCATCCGCGACCGGCTGATGCGCGAGGTTGAAGGCAATGTTGCTATCCGCCTGACCGAGACGGACGAAAAAGATTCATTCGAAGTGGCTGGGCGCGGCGAATTGCAGCTTGGCATTCTTATCGAAACTATGCGCCGCGAAGGTTTCGAGCTTTCCATCAGCCGTCCGCGCGTGCTGTTCAAGGAAGAGAACGGCGAACGGCTGGAGCCTATTGAAGAAGTGCAAATCGATGTCGACGAACAATATTCCGGCACCGTCGTCAGCAAACTATCCGAGCGTAAGGCGGAGCTGACCGATATGCGGCCCTCCGGCGGCGGCAAAGTGCGCCTGACGTTTCTCGCGCCCGCGCGCGGCATGATTGGCTATCACGGCGATTTTCTGTCCGACACGCGCGGCACGGGAATGATGAACCGCATTTTTCACGGCTACGCGCCCTATAAAGGGCCGATCAACGCGCGCCGGACAGGCGTTATGATTTCGAACGGCAAAGGCGAAGCGGTGGCTTACGCGATGTGGAAGCTGCAGGAGCGCGGGCCGATGCTGATTGTGCCGAACGTCAGGGTTTACGAGGGCATGATCATCGGCGAGCACAGCAAGGACAACGATCTCGATGTCAACGTGCTGACGGGCAAACAGCTCACCAACATCCGCACGACCAGCAAGGACGAAGCCATCCGCCTGACGCCGCCGTTGCAAATGACGCTCGAAAAAGCCATCGCCTACATCCGCGACGATGAACTGGTGGAAGTCACGCCGAAATCCATCCGTTTGCGTAAACGGTACCTCGATCCGAACGTGCGGAAAAGAATGGCGAAGCAGGCGGAGGGGTAGGATCAGATAAGGTTAGAGGTTGGGATAGGGCAGGTAATTCGCAGTGCAGCCATTTGTGGTGGCCGGGACCCAGTTGCCATTTGGTCCAAGTTTGATCGAAAAGCCTAATTCCTTAGCGTTGTGCAAACTGTATCTACAAACCTCTTTTTTGATAACCCAGCCAAAATTTGCCGCCGTGGAGAGTGTTTTGTCTTCGCCATATTTTCTGTGGTTTACCGCGGTTGTGATAATGTGATTTACGTCATCTGAATCAAGCTTTTTCAAGCAATCCCAGAGGCGTTTGGCGTTTTTCAGAGGCAGTTGAAAGAGGCAATCAACGAGCCCTTCATCAGAAACATAACTGATATACCCATATTTAAATGTAGCCTGTAATGATCCTATTGGGTCTTCTATCAGATATGGATGGCTTTCTATGAGCCGCGCAACTTGAAGAAATTCGTCTCGAAGATTTTCGGATATAAGTGGAGAAAGAAGAAAAGATCTTCTCTCTTCCGGAAAGCTATCGAGATAGGAGGTCCTTTTTGAGGGACGAAAACAGTAAGCTTTAGTTTGTTCTGATTCCTGATTATCAGCCATTTTTTTTAATCCTTCCAAATCTTACAAACGGCCTCATGTTATTGCCCATTAGGCACAGAGAACGTTCATTCAACGCAGTTAAGGACTACAGCCTTTCTTGGCCTCCATTAAGAGACGATGTTTTACTGTTCTCGCTATTTTTCTCGATTCCCAGGAACCCAAAGTTGTCGTTAATGCGGGTCTGCCTTCGACTACGCCCTTGACCGTCGGTATGGGAAGATCTAGCCGATCACGTAAAAGGACTTCCCTCAACCATTCCGCTTGTTCTGGTGAGAGATTTTTGCCGAGCTCATAAGACAAGAAAGGAATTTTCGGCGCACATAAAATAAGGAGTCGGCTTGGATCATGTTCTCCAGCGGGAGAATCGGTCTCGTATATTTTTAAGCCCCGATAAGAATAGATAATCGGCTTTATTTTAGAACTATTGGAAGGCAAAACATCCGAAAGTGGCACGGCCATAAAATAACCGGGTACGTCGCGTTCTGAAGCCTCAAGTGCCAATTTCACCATTCTCGGCGAAAGCCAGTGAGCAGATTCAGATGCCCTATAAACGAGAGGCTTTTGGGATGCTGGGTTTGTAAAATACTGCGCCATTAAAGTTCCCCTCGCTATGTCTGTCGTTACAAATACCCCTATCCGGCAAGTTATTGCCCCTGGTTGGTTGCAGTCAACCTTAAGAATGCTTTCGACTCAAATTTTATAACAAAACTGCGTGATCGATTGCTTTGTCGACAGATTCTGTCGGAATAGCGCTGGTCGACTCGGCTCCAAAATCCTGGGCTCGAATCACGACGCCGTGCGTGACACGAGGAGAGAGTTTGGCGGGTGATGTTGGGCCGAAGAGGCTTATCAGCGGGCAATCGACCGCGGCGAGCATATGGCCTGTGCCGCTGTCGTTCGCTACGGCGACGTCCAGTAGGCAACCTATGGCCAGTGTCTCATCGACCGTGATCGCATCGCTGCCCCATACATCGCGCGCCTGAAGCGGGAATATGGCTTCCGGTACGGCTGTTTTCAGCGACGCCACCCAATCCTGTTCCTGCGGCCCAAGGAGAAAAACAGGCGTCCGGCCTTTGGCGGCCTGAAGGGATGCTAGTTTTTCGAAATTCTCGCGCGGCCAAGCCTTCGCCATATTACCTGCGCCCGGCGCAAGGCCGATATAAACCGGGCCCTCCGGCATGATCTGCCGGGCCTTTCGCAGCAAAGTTTTTGGAACGGGCAACCGCCCCGTCGATAGCGGCACGTAACCGGCGGAAAGCTGAATTAGTTGCAGTAACCTGTCGACCATATGCGGCGGTCGCGGAAGGAACAGCGAAGGGCGGCGATCGGAAAACAGAAAACGAAAAGCAGGCGCGATAAAAAGACCGTGCGGCACGTCCCGGCGTACCTGCCGCGCCTGACGCCAGCGGTTGCGCGTATCGATGAGAAGATCAAAGCGTGGAGCAGAATTCGGCGTTACCAGCCACGCAGGTTGCTCGTGAATGGCGTCGATCAAATGCTGCGTCACTTCGCGCAAAGGGCCGTTGTAGGCTGTCGGCCCTTGCGCGGTGATCCAGTGGATCTGCGCTTGCGGCCAAGCGGCGCGCAAGGCGCGCAAAAACGGCAGTTTGATAAGCGCGTCGCCAATAAGGTCAAGCCCGACGATGACGCCGATTTTGTTGACCGTGAGCGGGGAGGGATGAAGCATCGGCGCAAGGAGGGGCTTGAATTGCAGGCAAAACCGACCAGATAGCGATCTGACCGGAAAGCTTGTAACATTGGTGCCCGAAAGATAGAAGTGTTACGAACGACGCAAGGAAAAGAGCGATGAAAGAGCATAAAGCCAAAGCGCCGAACCCGGCTCAGGAGCTTTCTGAAGCGGCTTCGGAGGTTCAGGGAACCGCCGCCGCGCCGGAAGAAACGAAACCAGCGGAAGTAGCGCCGGAAGCCAAGGATTCACCCGAAAAGGAAATCGAGCGCCTTAAGGATCAACTGCTGCGCGCACTGGCCGAGGCCGAGAATACGCGCCGCCGCCTGAACAAGGAGCTTGAAGACACACGCAAATATGCTGTCTCGAATTTCGCCAAGGAGATGCTTGTCGTAGCGGACAATTTCCGCCGCGCGCTGGAGGCGATCCCGAAAGACGGGGCCGATAACGACACGCTGAAACATCTTATCGCGGGCGTCGAGGCGACAGAACGGCAGCTTTTGAATTCATTCGCGCAATTTGGGATCAAGAAAATCGATCCGCTGGGCCAGCCCTTCGATCCCCATTTCCATCGCGTGATGCTTGAAATAGAAGACCCGGATCGGCCCGCCGGAACGGTGGTGCAGGTCATCCAGTCCGGCTACATGATCCACGACCGCCTGCTGCGCGAAGCCCAGGTCGCCGTGTCCAAAGGCGGGCCGGCGGTGCATAAGGTGGATACGGAGGCTTAGAATAAGACTTGTATATCTTTTGGATATACAATATAATAAGTGTTTATTAAAGGAGCTAGCGATGCAGGTTCAAATTTCACAATGGGGCAATAGCTTGGGAGTGCGTATTCCTAAGGGTATTGCCGATGACATAGGTCTGAAAGCAGGGTCGCGTGTGGAGATTGCTGCGGAGGGTGATCGTGTCGTCATTAGGCAAAAAAAAGCGAAGATAACGAAATATAAACTTGAAGACCTGCTTGCGAACACGACACCGGAAGAGTACCGCAATGCGCTTGACCCTGAGTTTCGGGAATTCTGGCAGACTGACTTTGGGCGCGAGATAATCGACGAATGATTTATGAGCCTGAAGCTGGTGATTTGATTTGGACCGATCTCGACCCGCGCACGGGGCGCGAACAAGGCGGTCGGCGCCCCTCGTTGGTCATTTCCACGCGTAGCTTTTGGCAAGCGACTGGCATGGCCGTTATTTGTCCAATCACATCGAAAATACGTCCTTTTCCCAGCAGCACTGTTCTGCCTTCGAATTCGCCTATCAAAGGAGAAATCCTTACAGGTCAAGTTCGCAGCATTGACACTTCGGTGAGGCCTTTCAAGTTTTCCGGCGTTAAGGTTCCTTTAGAAACGCTTGCCGAGGTTCGTGCCAAACTGGCTGTCTTGGTTGGAATTGTTTGAAGCTCGTGAAATAGCCAAGCTTCCCCATTGCACCTGCCGAAATCCTCCCTATATTACACCTCAGGAACCGGGTTAAGAATGTGTAGGCCAATAACCCTTTGATAAAAAAGGAAGAAAATCATGGCAAAAGTTATCGGAATCGACCTCGGCACTACCAACTCGTGCGTCGCCGTCATGGAAGGCTCGACTGCGAAGGTTATTCCCAACGCCGAGGGCTCGAATACGACCCCCTCCATCGTCGCGTTTTCAGCCAATGGCGAGCGCCTCGTCGGCCAGAGCGCAAAGCGCCAAGCCGTCACCAATCCGAACAACACGCTTTTTGCCATTAAGCGCCTGATCGGCCGCAAATTCGACGATCCGATGGTGCAAAGAGACATCAATCTCGTTCCGTACAAGATCATCAAGAACAGCAACGGCGACGCATGGGTCGAAGCCGCCGGCAAGAATTACAGCCCCAGCGAAATCTCCGCGTTCATTCTCATCAAGATGAAGGAAACGGCGGAAGCTTATTTGGGCGAAAAAGTTACGCAAGCCGTTATCACCGTCCCGGCCTATTTCAACGACAGCCAGCGGCAGGCGACGAAGGACGCGGGCAAAATCGCAGGCCTTGAAGTTTTGCGCATCATCAACGAACCGACGGCCGCCGCTCTCGCCTACGGCATGGAGAAAAAGAAATCGGGCACGGTAGTCATTTATGATCTCGGCGGCGGCACGTTCGACGTGTCGATTCTGGAGATCGGCGACGGCGTGTTCGAAGTGAAATCGACAAACGGCGATACCTTCCTCGGCGGTGAAGACTTTGACGCGCGCATCATCGATTTCCTGTGCGACGAGTTCAAAAAGGATCAAGGGATCGATTTGCGGCAGGATCGCCTTGCCTTGCAGCGCCTCAAGGAAGCGGCGGAAAAGGCGAAGATCGAGCTGTCATCGTCCCTGCAAACGGAAGTGAATCTTCCCTTCATCACTGCGGATCAAAGCGGGCCGAAACATCTCAGCGTTAAATTATCGCGCGCCAAGCTTGAATCGCTGGTGGAGGACTTGATCCAGCGTACGGTCGAGCCTTGCAAGCTGGCGATGAAAGACGCCGGACTGAAACCCTCCGATATCAATGAAGTCATTCTGGTTGGCGGCATGACGCGCATGCCGAAGGTCAATGAAGTCGTGAAGCAACTCTTCGCGCGCGAGCCGCACCGCGGCGTGAACCCCGACGAGGTTGTGGCCGTCGGCGCCGCGATTCAGGGCGGCGTTTTGAAAGGCGACGTGAAGGACGTTCTGTTGCTGGATGTGACGCCGTTGTCGCTCGGCATCGAGACGCTGGGCGGCGTGTTCACGCGCCTCATCGACCGCAATACGACGATTCCGACGAAGAAGAGCCAGGTGTTTTCCACGGCCGAGGACGGCCAGAATGCCGTGACTATCCGCGTGTTTCAGGGCGAGCGCGAAATGGCGTCCGACAACAAGCTGTTGGGGCAATTCGATCTTGTGGGCATTCCGCCAGCGCCCAGAGGCGTGCCGCAGGTCGAGGTGACGTTCGATATTGACGCTAACGGCATCGTCAGCGTGACAGCCAAGGACAAGGCGACGAACAAGGAACAGCAAATCCGCATTCAGGCATCGGGCGGCCTTTCGGACTCCGACATTCAGAAAATGGTGAAAGATGCCGAAGCAAATGCCGCCGAAGACAAAAAGCGCCGCGAGACGGTCGATGCGCGCAATCATGCCGACGCATTGATCCACAGCACCGAAAAATCGCTGAAGGAACTGGGCGATAAGGTTTCATCTGGCGACAAATCCGCCATCGAGCAGGGGATCACGGAACTGAAAGGCGTTCTAGACTCCGGGGATGCCGCCACTATTCGCGGCAAGATGGATGCTTTGTCGCAGGTGGCGATGAAGCTGGGCGAAGCGCTTTACAAGAACCAAGGGCCGGAAGCCGCAAGCGCTCCCGGCGCGGAAGAACCGCCGCCGAGCGAACCGGGCGTTGTCGATGCCGAGTTCAGCGAGGTCAAGGACGATAAGAAGGGACAGTAAGTAACTCTCATACGTCATCCCCGCGAAAGCGGGGATCCAGCGTCGCGCGTCTGCGCGACGTATGAGTTCTTAAGGAAGTAGGCAGACTATGAAAAACATCCTCGCCGGTTCAATCATTGGTTTCTTTTTGGTTTCGCCCGCTATGGCGGAAGCGCCTCCCTCGTTCCAAGACTACCCTGTCACTGAACATTTTGCAGGGAGTCCGGCAGAACCCGTTTTGTCTGCACCGGATGCACGCAAGTTTCGGACCGTTCTTCGCGATAACGCAAAGTCCGGCCCTAACCTTGCTGGCCATTTTACGCTTGCGCGGTGGGGATGTGGAGCAGGATGTATTTCCTGGGCAATCATAGACGCAAATAGCGGCGTTGTTTGGATGGCTCCATTTACAGTTTCCGATCCGGCTGGCGTAAGCGATCCAAAGTTGCAGCATTCACTTAATTCTCAAGTCGATAGCGAACTCATCGTTGCAGTTGGATCTCGCAATGAAACAGGTGGCGGAAAGTACTACTATCGATGGCATGACAATAAGCTTTCGTTGATAACTGCTATAGAAAATGAACAGAAATAGCCACAAACATGCCCAAAACGGATTATTACGAACTCCTCGGCGTTTCGCGCGATGCGTCGCCTGATGAGCTCAAGAAAGCTTATCGCAAGCTGGCGATGCAGCATCATCCCGACAAAAATCACGGGAACAAGGACGCCGAGCACAAATTCAAGGAAATCAGCGAAGCTTATGAAGTCTTGCGCGACCCGCAACGCCGCGCGGCTTACGACCGTTACGGTCATGCTGCGTTCGAGCAAGGCGGTGGAGGCGGCTTCGGCGGTTTCGATTTCGGCGGCGTCGGCGTTGGCGATTTTTTCGAAGAAATGTTCGGCGAGATTCTGGGCGGCGGGCGGCGCGGCCAGCGTCAACAGGGTGGCGGCGCGCGCGGCAACGATCTGCGTTACGATCTTCAAATCACGCTCGAAGAAGCGTTCAGAGGCGCGGAAAAAACGATCAAAATATCGAGCCTTGCCACATGCGAGCCTTGCAAAGGGCAGGGCACGGCACCGGGAACTTCGCCCGTTACATGCGCGATGTGCGACGGGCATGGCCGCGTTCGCGCGCAGCAGGGCTTTTTCACCATCGAGCGCACATGCCCAACGTGCCAAGGTGCGGGGCGCGTCATCAAAGATCCTTGCAAGAATTGCCACGGCGTAGGCCGGGTGCGAAAAGAGCGCGCACTGGCCGTGAACATTCCGCCGGGCGTTGAGAACGGCACGCGCATCCGTTTGGCGGGCGAAGGCGAAGCGGGCCAGCAAGGCGGCCATGCCGGAGATCTCTACGTTATCATTGCCTTGGCGCCGCATCCTCTGTTCCAGCGTGAAGGCGCGAACCTTTATTGCCGCGTGCCGATCCCGATGACGCTGGCGGCTCTGGGCGGCATGATCGAAGTGCCTGTGATTGACGGCACGATGGTCGAAATGAAAGTCGATTCCGGCGTTCAGTCTGGCCATCAGGTGCGGATCAAGCACAAAGGCATGACGGTGCTGCGTGGCGCGGCGCGCGGCGATCTATATGTCGAACTTATTGCGGAAACGCCCGTGCATCTTTCCAAACGGCAAAAAGAATTGCTGCAGGAATTCGCCATCGAGGCCGAAGCCAATAAAACGCACCCTGCGAGCGAAGGGTTTTTCAAAAAAGTGAAAGAGGTTTTTGGGAAGTAATTACCCATGACCCTCGAATCCCTCCTCAAAAAAATCCGAGCATGTACACAGTGCAAAGGGCATTTGCCTTTGGGGCCTAATCCTGTGCTGAGGGCTAAGCCCTCGGCCCGTTTGCTGATTATTGGGCAAGCGCCGGGAACGCGCGTGCATAAAACTGGCCTTCCCTGGAACGATCTTTCGGGTGATCGTCTGCGCGATTGGCTCGGTCTGACTAGCTGTGAATTTTACGACGACCGGAAAATTGCCATCATGCCGATGGGATTCTGTTATCCCGGAAAAGGCAAAGGAGGCGATCTGCCACCGCGTCCGGAATGCGCGCAACGTTGGCATGCAAAAGTCCGGCAGCTTTTGCCGGACGTGAAGTTGACTTTGCTGATCGGGCGCTATGCCCAAACATATTATCTAGCGGAGGCAAAATCATCGACACTCACAGCTACCGTCAAAGCGTGGCCCGAATACTTGCCCAAGGGTTTCCTGCCGTTGGTGCATCCAAGCCCGCGCAACCAACGCTGGTTAAAACGGAATCCGTGGTTCGCGCGGCAGGTCTTGCCCGCCCTGAAGAAAGAAGTTCGAGCCGTTCTCTCCTCTTGACGGAAATCGTTGCGCTGTTTGGCCTTGTGCCGCTGGCGTTACTTATTACATCTGCGCCGCGCTGGGCGATCCATGTCTGTTTGTGGTTCTTTACTCTATATGCCCTTTATCATTTGCGGCGCGCGCCAGCTTTTTCGTGGCGCCGTTTGTGGGAAGGCGAGGGCTGGCCGAAGGACTTGAAACGCAGCGCCGTGTTCCGGTTCCTATTATTGACGCCGATCATGACGGCATTGACCCTGTATCTCGTGCCGGAGCGGTTTTTCCGTTTTCCAATCGAACGGCCCGTGTTTTGGGTGGCCGTTATGGTGCTTTATCCGTTGCTGTCGGTCGTGCCGCAGGAAATCATGTTCCGCAGTTTCTTTTTCGAGCGCTATCAATCGCTTTTGCCGCGGCAGGGGATGATGATTGCAGCCAGCGCTTTCGTTTTCGGCCTGGGGCACATCATGTTTCACAACTGGGTTTCGCCGACGCTGTCGCTCATTGGCGGCTTGATATTCGCGTCCAGCTTTGCTTGTCACCGTTCATTGAAATGGGCGGCGCTGGAACATGCAGCCTATGGCTGCTTTATTTTTACGCTCGGTTTGGGGTGGTTCTTTTTCGCGCATTAGGCGGCACGATGCCTTCTGCTTTCAGCAACGTTTTTTTGATCGCAAGGCCGCCCGAATATCCTCCCAATGTGCCGTCGCTGGCGATGACGCGATGGCACGGAACGAGAATGGGAACAGGATTGGCGCCTGCCGCATTACCGGCCGCGCGCGCGGCGCCCGGTTTTTTGATCCGTTTCGCGATGACGGCGTAACTCGCCGTTTGGCCTTTTGGTATGGCAAGCAAAGCCTTCCAGACTTTCTGCTGAAACTTTGTGCCAGTCAGGCGAATTTTAAGACCATTCGATTTTTTGCCGAAAAGAAGCTGCGCCGTTTTTTCCGTTGCTTGTTTATCTTTCCTAAACTTTGTTTTTGGCCATTCGCGTTGCCATTCTTTCAAAACAGCGGCGGGTTTTGCTGTGTGTGCGAACGCAAGCCGGCATATGGCCCCGTCTGAGGCCGTGCCCAAAAAAATCGACCCAATGGGCGTTATGTGCCGACCCCACTGGATGATGGACGGCGGTTTTTCCGAAAAAACGACATGGGGCATAAGAGCCTCTTCATTTCAGGGATATTTCCTGTTTATTATAGCATCATGAAACCCGCGAACATTGACGAATTTTTTCGCCGTCTGGCTGCGCAGCGTCCGTCGCCGAAAAGCGAATTGGAGTATGTCAATCCGTACACGCTCCTCGTGGCCGTCGTTTTGTCGGCCCAATCAACGGACGTCGGCGTGAACAAGGCGACGGCATCGCTTTTCAAAAAAGTAAAAACCCCACAACAAATGCTGGCTTTGGGCGAAAAAGGCCTCAAGGATTATGTGAAGACGATTGGCCTGTTCAACGCCAAGTCGAAAAATATTATCGCGTTATCGAAGATACTGGTTGAAAAATTCGACGGCGAAGTGCCGCGCACGAGCGAAGAATTGCAAACGCTGCCCGGCGTGGGACGCAAATCGGCGAATGTCGTTCTTAACGCTGCATTCGGCATGCCGGTCATTGCCGTGGACAGGCATGTGCTGCGTGTTGCGAACCGCACAGGGCTGGCTCCCGGCGATACGCCGGAAAAGGTCGAGGAAAAACTGCTGAAAATCGTGCCTGAAAAATGGCGGCTGCACGCGCATCACTGGCTTGTCTTGCACGGACGCTATACCTGCATGGCGCGAAAACCCGATTGTCCTCATTGCGTCGTGCGCGATTTATGCGCGTATAAGTTTAAGACAAAAGCGTAATTTCTTGCCAAAAGAAAACGGCGGCCTAAGCCGCCGTTGTCCGTTCGTAATCCGCGCAACTTTAGCCGTTGCTGGCTTTGCGCGTAATCAGGTTGTCCTCTTCGTCGTCGGTTTGCGCCGTGAACTTGGCTGCGCTTTTGAAGCTGTGGCCGCCGGTGGACGTCGCTGCGGCTTGCGCGCTGCTGCCTTCCACCTGCAGCTCGCCGATGATCTGGCCGCCTGCGTTCACTTCCAATTCACCGTACTTCACCATGCCGCTGATGCGGCCTGTGCCGCGGACCGTCAAGCGGCCATGCACAGTCAGTTGACCGTCGTAACGGCCTGCGATGTCGGCATTTTCGATTTCGACAGCGCCGCGGAACTGACCGCTTTCGGCGATCTCCAAAAGCTTGCCGTCGGAGAGCTTCGCTTCAACCTTGCCTTCCACGACCAAAACGTCGCAGGCAGTGATCTCGCCGTTCACCGATAGACCTTGGCCGACGATCAGCTTGCGCGCGCCAGCGGTTTCGGCGGAGTTGCCGCGGTCACGGCGGCTGTTGTTATGGGACAAGTCTTGCTGTGGCGGACGACGCGCTGGGGCGTGACTCACGGGAGTCACGGTACGCATAACCGTTTCCGGCATAACAGCGCGTTGCGCGACCGGGCTTTGCGTCACGGTTTCGAGTGGCGTTGTTTCTGTGGATTCTGCGGCACCTTTTGTTCGGTTGAACATTTTGTTTTCCTCCCGGAATAATAAAGAAAAAAGCATGCTTTTTGCGGCAGTTTCGACATCCTTCGCAACGGAGCCGCCACGTGTCAGGCTCTACCACGAGGACAGCCGCCGAGGCAAGCATTTTACTCGTTGGAAGGGTGTGAAAAGCGTGGACAAAATGAATCCACGTATGGAATCAAGGGCTACTGGCGATAACGGCAATGTTGCCCTATGATCCCGGCGACGCCTTTCTTTTGGAGAATTAACTATGGCCATTCGTTTGTTCGATGTTCGCGCCGTTGGCGCTTCTTTTGACGTTTGCGCCATCGGTAATGCCATCGTCGATATTATAGCCGACAGCGATGATGCGTTTCTGAGCGTTCATGAAATTGCAAAAGGTTCGATGACGCTTATCGATGAAGAACGCGCCGATTTTCTTTACGCGCGCATCGGCCCGGCGGTTGAGACATCGGGGGGCTCGGCGGCCAACACTGCCGCAGGCATCGCCGCGTTCGGCGGCACGCCCACTTACATCGGCAAAGTGAAGGACGATCAGTTCGGAAAAATTTTCCGGCACGATTTGAAAACTTTAGGCGTGCATTTTGCGACGCCGCCTTTGTCCGAAGGCCCCGCGACCGCGCGATGCTTGATCCTCGTTACGCCTGACGCGCAGCGCAGCATGAACACTTATCTTGGTGCCTGCGTGGAGTTGACGGTAGCCGACATCGATCCGGCCCCAATCCGCGGCGCCCAAATCACCTATCTGGAGGGATATCTTTTCGACAAACCGACCGCGCAAGCCGCGTTTCTCGAAGCCGCCAAGATTGCACATGCCGCCGACCGCCAGCTGGCGTTGACGTTATCCGATCCTTTCTGCGTCGAGCGGCATCGCGGTGCCTTTCAGGAGCTCGTGCAAAACGAAGTGGATATTCTTCTGGCAAATGAGCTTGAGCTTATGGCGTTATATCAAGCGCCGACCTTCGAGGCGGCGCTGAAGGCAGCGCGCGAGAAATGCAAGATCGTCGTCGGCACGCGCAGCGAAAAGGGCGCTGTCATCGCCAACAATTCAGAAACCATCGTCGTCTCTGCAGAACCTGTGACGCATGTGGTAGATACGACAGGGGCGGGCGATCTATTCGCTGCCGGGTTTTTGTATGGCCTGACGCACGGGCACGATCTGGCCGTAAGCGCTCGCTTAGGCGCACTCGCTTCCGCCGAGGTTATCAGCCATTATGGCCCGCGTCCGCGCCGTGCGCTGAAAGAAATCGTGAAGGAGAAGGGGATAAGGATATAGAAAGAATTGATGACAGAACAATGTCATCGATCGTCCATCATCCATCATTCATCATTCGTCTAATGCAACGCGCGCTTCACATCATTCTTATTCTGACTCTTGTCGCCACGCAGGCTCTTGCTGCCGAGACGCCGGAGGCTTTTCGCGTCACGGGGCACAACATTAATGCAGAAGGCGAGCGGGCGGAAGTCTGCCTCATGTTCAGCCGTCCGATTGCCATTGCGGATCGCGCGGCTCTCGCCGCCGCGCTGCAGTTAAAAAAAGACGGCGTCAAAGTTTCGATAGCGCCTCACGACTTGAGTTTAAATCCTTCCGAAGTGTGCGTGCAGCAACTGGAACACCACAGGCGCTATCAACTTACTCTTAAGACATTGCGCGATCAGGACAACACGCCGCTGGATGAGCCTTTTACTTTGGCCTTTACCGTACCTGATCGGAAGCCATCGCTAACTTTTACGGCAAAAGCTCGCGGAGGGGATGTCCCGCGCATTTGGAAAACGTATGAAAAAGGCGATAAAGATAAAGCCAATGCGCCGCTTGTCGGCACCGTGCAGGCCGTGAATGTCAATGCTGTGCGGTTGACTCTTTACCGCATAACCGACCGCAATTCGTTTGTTGGCGCATGGCAGCAGAAGGAACAGGTTGGCCTTGCGCCGTCCGAGAGCCTGTATTTTGCCACTCATAATGGCCAGCAGGTCTGGCAAAGCGATCTCGTGTTCAGCGATGATCCCAATGCCGAGCAAAACATGGCCATTCCGATGCCGCCTCGCGGCGAGCTGCAGCCGGGCCTTTATTTCCTCGCTGCCGCGCCGCGCGCGACAGCCAATCCGGTGCTGCTTGCCGGTTTGTGGTTTCTCGTGTCGGATCTGAAACTGACGGCGGTCAGCAATTCCGACGGCGTTCACGTCACGGCAGCGGATGTGCCTGCAACGCGGGTGGCCCCTGCTGTAGCGTTGCAGTTGCTGACTAGCGACGGGCATGTTCTTGCCGAGGCCAAAGGGGACAACAATGGTATCGCGCTTCTGGCCGCGCCGCCCGATCAACGCAAGAATGCTGCATATGTTACGGGAGTCACGGCGGCTGGCGACGTGGACATCGTTGATTTGACGCCGGACTCCGCGTTCATCCCGCCGCGGCGCGAAGCGCTTCTTGCGACGGACAGAACCCTTTATCAGCCGGGGAGCATGGCTACCGTGACATTGCTCGCGCGCGATGAGCATGGCCAGGCGCAAAAGGTGTCGAACAGTTTTCTGAAACTGTTGCGCCCGGATCAAAGTTTTTACAGCGAGCAGCTGGTTCCCGATGACAAGACCGGCGTCCAGTTTCTGACCGTGCCTTTGCCGGAGACGAGCATACCGGGCCTATGGACATTACTCTGGCAGCAGGCGGACGGAACCGTTCTTGGAAAAACAAATGTGCGCCTGACTCCTGAAATCGTCGAGCCGAAGATCAATGTGACCGCCGATCGTTCGTTGATCGATCAGGATGGCATCGTGACGCTTACGATCAAGGCGACAGGCGCTTCGAACGAGCCTCTGGCCTGGCGCACAGGCAAAGTTACGGGACGGCAAGGCGTTCCGGAATTCTCCGCATGGAAGGATTACTTTTTTGGTTCGGCGAATACGGCTGCGGCTGAAGATGTCAGGACAGCCAGTTTTCTCACGTCAGCTGATGGCACGGCACAGGTGCGCATGCAGATTCCTCTGACAGGCGATGCAGCCCTGACGCGCGCCGTAACGCTGAATGTGAAAATGGAAACGGCTGTCGCGCCGGTATCTTTGACGATTCCGGTAAACCCCCAGATTGCCTGGCTGGGAATCCACGATGTGCCGGACGACAAGCCGTTTACCGAGAAAGGACAAGTTTCTTTTGACGTGATCGCGCTCGATGCGAACGGCAAGCGCCGCGCCTTGGGTGATCTGTATTTCCAGATTTATGAGGAGGGGCGGAGTTTTGAGTGGTATCCCGCTGAAGGGCATTGGGAATACCGACCTTTGCCGCAGCATCGGCGGAGTGGCGGCGGTCGGCTGTCGCTGGCGGCTAATGGCGACAATATTATCCGTTGGCCGGTGACTGCCGGTCATTACGTACTGGAGATCACCGACGGCAACGGGGCTGTGCTCGCGCAACACGAATTCGACACGGGTTGGCGCGCGCCGTCCTCGACGGCGGCACGAAGCGATCCGCGGCTGAAACTTGGGGTGCCGAAAACACCGTCGGCATCGGCAAACAATGTAATTTTTACGCTTGCGGCGCCTGCTATGGTGAATGTGACGATCGGCGATGATCGCGTGCGGCAGACGATAAATCGTTTCATGCCCGCTGGCGACACGGTTGTCGGAATTGTGCCGTCGGAGGATTGGGGCCATCCCTTGCAAATACGCGCGCAAGCCGTTTTTGCCGATGGCGGCACCGCCGCCAGCACGCTTTCATTGCCGCTGCAATCTCTACAGCAAGCGTTGACGTTTGATATTACGCCGCCATCTGCTGTTGTGACCGGCTCAATTCTGTCCTTGCCTGTTACGGTGAAAAAGAAAATTGTCGTTTCGCGAAATGACAACGCGAGATCGAATCCTGTTTTGATCAGCGCGCAAGCCACGCCGATTGCAGCGGATGGCTCAACCGAATTTTCCAGCGTGACGCAGATAGCCATTCCTGTCGATCGCGATGGAAAAGCGATGTTGCATTTTACGCTTCCGTCATTTACCGGGTCGCTGCGTGTGACTCTTTCCGCGTGGCAAAACAAGCAATTTATATCGAAGACAGTTACAATCCCGGCAAAGCAAGCCGTGACAATTACTGCTTCGCCTTTGGAAAATCTTGCCGTAGGCGACCGCGCTTTTTTGAACATTCGTCTTGAAAACAACGCCGGAACGGAAGGCGCGTATGCTTATGCGCTCGCCGTGCCGGTGGGGCTCAAGGTTGAAGGCGCTGTAAAAGGCACGGCAACACTCAAGCGCGGACAAAGCCAAACCTTGTCTTTGACGCTGACGGGGGAAAAAGAGACACAGGAAGCCTTGCGATTTGACCTTACGGGGCCGGGCGCTTTCCATGCGACACGCTTGTGGCCCGTTAACGTCGGCGAGAACAAGCCTGCATCCTTGACGTTGACGCCGCGCCGTCTGGAGCCGCAACAGACTTTGACTCTCGCATCGAAAACGCATGACCGGAATGATGACGCTTTCGTGATGGCTAGCCCCGTGCCGTTGCTGGATGCCCCGCGCCAGATACAAACCGTACTGACAGCGGATCCTTTCACGACAGCAGAACTCGCGCGCTGGCTGGAAACGACGTGGCACTGGCAAGGCGAGATCGCGGCATCGGGCATGATGGGAGAGACAAACCTGCAAAGCCTGCGCGCGTCGCGGCTGAGGCAGTTGCTCTTGCGGCAGAACGAAGACGGCGGTTTCCCGGCGTGGCCTTCCGGAAGCGACGGATTTGCTGCAGCTTCAAACGCAATCGCCAGCGACATTGTCAGTACGGCGGCAGCTTTGACGGTTTTGCAGGACGCGTCACATCAGGCGGCCTCGTTGGCGGCTTCCTGGCTGCAACATAAGCTGGAAAACACATGGTTCGATGAATCGGAACGCGCGCCGCGCGCGGCAGGTTTTCTGGCGTTATCGACTGCGGGGCGCGGCGATTTGTCTGCGTTGCGTTATTTTTCCGACACAAGCAGGGACAAGGAATTAACGCCGCTGGCCGATGCTCAAATCGCGCTGGCGCTGGCGCAAAATCATGACGACGATGCCGCGCGCTTCTGGATTCAGCGCGCGCGCGAGTCCTTGCCGCAGCTTGTTAAAACATCGGCGCAGGAAGCGTGGCCTCTATTGCAGGTTTTAGCCGCCAACGCGTTGCTGAATCCGCGCGATCTTTTAGGCGATATCGATCAGGCTTCAATGTCTTCGCCGCCGACAACAATGGATTCCGCCGCGGCGCTATTGCAGACGATAGAAACGCTACGCGCGCGCAACGGATCGTGGCATCTCGGCGTAAGCGGCGCCGATAGAAAAGTGGAAGGATTTTACGTAGCCTCGTTACCTGAAAAGCCAGCGGCTTTGACACTGCATAACGCGTCGAATGAAAGTTTATACGTCGTGCAAGCCGAATCCGGCGGGTCGAGAGAAACGGGCGCTTCGAAAACAGAAAATCCCATTTCGGTGCAACGCCAGTTTTATAATCTAAGCGGCGAACGGATTGAGGCCGGCAAATCGTTAGTTCCGGGTCGGGCCTACCTTCTTGAGCTGCACGGCACAGGCAAAACGGCGAAGACTCCCACGGCACCGTTTCTTGTGACGCTTTCCGCAAGTGCGGGGCTTCAGCCGATTGCTTCCGCGGGCATCGATCCATCCATTTTCACGGATATGTGGCCTTGGTTGCCCCAACCATTGACGACATTAGACGGCGTTGCGGCGACACCAGAGGGAATGAATGCAGCCTTCCAGCCGACGGACGATTGGCGGATCGTTTATCTTGTGAAAGCCGCGCAGGCGGGAGACTTTAGCCTGCCGCCCGTAACACTACGCGATTTAGCGGGGGACAGCGTGAACGTCACGCAAAACCAGTTGCGGTATCAGGTAAGGTAAGGGGACTTACCCCTCAATCAACTCGATCTCCACAGCTTCGCGGCCTTTTGCGGCGGTGTGGACTTTCATTTTGAGGCGTTGGCCGGATTCCAGAATGGCAAGGCCCAAACGCATGACAACGCTCTTGTGCACGAAGACGTCCTTGCCGCCGTCGTCGGGCGCTACGAATCCAAAACCTTTATCGGGCTTGAACCACTTGACGGTGCCCGTCATTTCCTCGGTCGGGCCTGTCACGGTTTGATGATGCGGCGCAGCCGTCGTCGTGGGAATATCCGCCATGCCCAGCACTTGCATGAGGGCAAGCACCTGCCGCCCTTTGGGGCCACTGCCGATTTGAACCAGAAGTTTTGTGCCTTCTGCCACCTGCTGCAGACCGGCGCGTGTCAGGACAGACACATGCATGAAAGCGTCCGGCGTATTGTCCAGCGGCGCTACGAAACCAAAGCCCTTCGTGAGATTAAACCATTTAACGACGGCTTCGACCTGTTCTCCTTCACCCGGAGGCGGTAATTCACTCGGTGACAATGTCCTACCCTCACTCATGACAAACTGAACCACAGGGGGAAAAATGTAACCAATTTTGCCGCCTTAAACAATGAGGAATTATGGGGGGCATCCGCACAACAAACCCATAAAAACATGTCTTTTGGCCAAGGGGTTAGGCCTGATGTTCAGCATTTATTAGCTCTAAAGAGTTAAAATAAGAAGGTGGGGTAGGCGTAACACTATGAAATCAAGGCAGAAAAGGTTTTGTTCATCGAACGCGTTGCCTGTTGTTTGGCGCGGGATGGCGCTTGTCGGCGGATTTCTTTTGTTGAGTTTTGCAACGGCGGCCGTGGCTGAAGATCCCGATCCTATCAAGATCAAGGCCGGGAGCTGGACGGCCGTGGACCATTATACGGAGTTCAAAGTCGATCCCGGCCGCTGGACTTCGCTGGATCGTTACACGGAACCCGCCGCTTCTTCCGCCGAAGAGGAGAATAGACCCGCGTTGTCGGTCATGGGGCTGCCAAGCCGCGCCTTGAATCTTCCCGTCCTGCCAAGCATAAATTCGCATTCCACGGTTACGGCAGAAGAAGGGGACTTGTTCGAGGTCGATAAGAATGGCTGGATGTCTTTGGATCATTTTACGGACAAGGCTCACCGTTTCCCCGGTTCAGTGCGCCAAAGCGAAGCCGTTGAGACGGCCGCAATCGAAACGCCTTCCATTATGGCGCAAACGCCTGTAGCTGCCGCGATGAAGCCCATCGTGGCAGAGCCGACGCGGCCGCTTAATCTTGCCGCGCTGCCAGGGTTGAACAAAGGCTATGACGTACGCGTTTCTTCGACGGAAGACGAGGAAGTTGAAAAGTTTACCGCTGAGCTAACGACTTTGGCTTCTCATATGGCGCCGGCTCAAGCTCAAGCGGAGAGCAATTGGCAAGATGCCGCCACTGTCGCTCGTCAGGAAGCCACGAACCACGGGAAGAAGGCTTCCAGCGAGCCGCTGAATGTCCGGTTGGCCGGCCTGCCGGACAGCAGGATCACACCTATTCCCGGTACGGCCGTGACGAAGCCGCAAGCCCCGGAAAAAAAAGCACCGACACCGGCTAAAGCGAACAAACCTGAATGCACGCCTTATACGGCCTACAAGAAACAACAACTAGCCGCGATCGAAAGCGACCGCAAGACGCTGACGGCCTTGCAAGCGGCGATAACCGAAATGGGGCTGGACAAGAAACTCGATTTCGCAGGCGGCGCGACTGGCAGCCTCGGCAATAAGGCCGATAACGGCGCAGGCAAGGCTCAGCCCAACGTTCAAGTGCTCCCTCCAGACGCACAGCCGGGGAAGAATTAGGACACGTAGTGCGTTTTTCCATTCGCTGTGCTCTTGATCCCGCGCCTATATCCGGTTAGTGTTCTTTTCGTCGCGCTTTAGCGCGGCACGTCGCTTGGACGGTTCCAGGCGCTTACGTGAAAGGACAGCGCCATGCTTAATGGCCAACCGCAGCCGTCGTTGCCGACGGAATTCTCCCGCGTCGCACGTCTTCCCCCTTACGTTTTCAACATTACGGCAGCCCTTAAAATGGCGGCGCGCCGACGGGGCGAGGACATTATCGACTTCAGCATGGGCAACCCCGACGGACCCACGCCACCGCACATTGTCGCCAAGCTGATCGAAACCGCGCAGCGCGGCAATACGCACGGCTATTCGATGTCGAAAGGCATTCCGCGCCTGCGCCGCGCCATCTGCAACTGGTATAAAACCCGCTATGATGTGGATCTGGAACCGGAAACCGAAGCCATTTCCACCATTGGCTCGAAAGAGGGCATCGCGCATCTGATGCTGGCGACGCTGGATCACGGCGATTGCGTATTGGTGCCGAATCCCAGCTATCCCATTCACATTTACGGCCCCGTCATCGCCGGATCGGATATCCAGCAAGTGCCGCTTATGCCCGGCATCGATTTCTTTGTGGAGCTGGAAAAAGCCATCCGCATGAGGATTCCGAAGCCGAAGATGCTGATCATCAACTTTCCGGCGAACCCGACGGCGCAATGCGTGGAGCTGGATTTCTTCGAGCGCATCGTGTCGTTGGCGCGCGAATACGGCATCTATGTCGTGCACGATCTTGCTTATGCCGACATTTGTTTCGACGGCTGGAAATGCCCCAGCATCATGCAGGTGCCGGGCGCCAAGGATGTCGCCGTCGAATTCTTCACGATGAGTAAAAGCTATAACATGGCGGGCTGGCGCATGGGCTTCATGGTCGGCAACAAGACGCTCGTTCACGCGTTGGAGCGCATCAAAAGCTACAACGACTATGGCACGTTCACGCCCATTCAAGTGGCGTGCATTGCCGCGCTGGAAGGCCCGCAAGACTGCGTGACGACGATATGCAAAACCTACGAAAAACGGCGCGACGTTCTGGTCAAAGGCCTGCACGAGGCCGGATGGATGGTCGATAAACCGAAGGCGACAATGTACGTGTGGGCGAAAATACCAGAGCGTTATTCTAATCTCGGTTCGCTGGAATTCACCAAAAAGCTGTTGGAGGAGGCGAAAGTTTCCGTCTCTCCGGGCATCGGCTTTGGCGAGTATGGCGACAACTATGTGCGCTTCGCCATGATTGAAAATGAAGAGCGCACGCGGCAGGCGATCCGCGGGGTTAAGGATATGTTCCGGCAGTCGAAGTGACAGCAAGGGATTTCTTTCATGTCTAACGCCCCGCTTTTCTTCCTTATCGTCGGCGAGGCGTCGGGCGATTTGCTGGGCGCGCGGCTTATGGCGGCGCTCAAAAAGCGCACGGATGGAAATGTGCGTTTCGCAGGCATCGGCGGCCCGCGCATGCAGGCCGAAGGTATCGAATTATTTTTCCCGCAAGCCGAACTCGCCCATGTTGGTTTGTTTGAAGTGCTGCGCCACATCCCCAATCTGCTTCGCCGCATTAATGAAACCGTCGCGGAGGTGGAGCGACAATGTCCCGTTGCGCTCATCACAATCGATTCACCCGATTTCTGTTTTCGTGTTGCAAAACAGTTGAAGGGCAAAGGGATTCCGCTCATCCATTATGTCGCACCCTCCGTTTGGGCGTGGCGGCCGGGTCGCGCGAAAAAGATCGCGCGTTTTCTGGATCATCTGCTCGCGCTTTTGCCGTTCGAGCCGCCGTATTTCACGAAAGAAAATCTGCCCTGCACGTTTGTCGGCCATTCGATTGTGGAAAGCGATGCAGACAAGGGCAACGCCGCGCGTTTTCGCGCGCATTACAATGTGCCTGATGACGCAATGTTGTTGGCCGTTCTGCCCGGAAGCAGAATGAGCGAAATCAATCGTTTGATGCCGATTTTTCGTGCAACGGTTAAGCAGCTTCACGTTTGGCATCCGCGCCTGCGCGTCGTTATTCCGACTGTAACCGGCATGGCGGAGTCTGTGGCGGAATTCGCGTGCGACTGGCCTGTGCCAGTGACGATCGTGCAAAGCGACGAGGACAAATACGATTCTTTCGCGGCATCGACGGCGGCGCTGGCTTGTTCCGGCACGATATCCATCGAATTGGCGATGGCGCGATTGCCGGCGATCATTGCCTACAAGGTCAGCCCACTGACGGCGTTGCTGGCGCGCGGCTTGCTGAAAATAAAATATGCGACGCTGATCAATATCATGCGCGACCGTCTTATCATGCCGGAATATCTGCAAGGAAACTGCACGCCGGACAAACTGGCCGGGGCCGTTCATGCCCTGCTGAACAATCCCGACGTGCGTGAAAAACAGATTGAAGAACTCGCCGCGGTTGCCATATGGCTGGGCAAAGGCCAATTCGCGCCATCCGATCGCGCGGCGCAGGTGGTGTTGGATGTGGTGGGAAAAGAAAAATGCCCATAACCGTCCTTCAAATCATTCCCAACCTCGGCGCGGGTGGCGGCGAACAGGCTTGCATCGATATGACTGCAGGGCTTACAGCGCGATGCTGTCGCGCGCTGGTTGTGTCGGCAGGCGGCAGGCGCGTTGCGGAAATTGCACGCCTTGGCGGCGAGCATTTCGAGCAGCCTGTCGCCAGCAAGAACCCCGTCAAAATCATAAAAAATGCGTTTTGGCTGGCGCGTTTTATCCGCGCGCAGAAGGTTGATATCGTTCACGCTCGCAGCCGCGCGCCTGCGTGGAGCGCGGGAATGGCTGCCCGCATGACGAAACGTCCTTTCGTTACAACGTTCAACGCGATTTACAAATTTTCCAACCCGTTCAAGAAAGCCTACAACCGCAGCATGGCGCGCGGCGACGTGATTATCGCGATTTCGCGTTTTGTGGCGGATCATATCCGCGAGGCTTATGCAATCGATCCGAAAAAAATCCGCATCATCTATCGCGGCATCGATCTTGAAAAATTCTCACCCGCGCGCGTGACTGATGAGCAACGTGCCGCCTTGCGCCAGTCATGGAATGTGCGGGATGGCCAGCGTTTAATCCTTCTTCCTGCGCGGCTCAGCCCCATCAAAGGTCAGGCGTTGTTCATCAAGGCGATGGCGCTCTTGTCGCGCCGTAGCCCGAAGGGCGAAGGCGGATTGCCTGCGGATACCGACGCCGTGGCCGTCATCGTCGGCGACGATCAGGGCCGGGAGGGCTATCGCCGCGAACTGGAAGAATTGATCCGCGCGAATAATCTGCAGGACAAAGTGAGGTTGGTGAAACATTGCGCGGATATGCCCGCGGCATATAGTCTGGTTGATCTCGTCGTCATGCCGTCGTTCGTGCCGGAAGGCTTTGGCCGTGTGCCCGTCGAAGCGATGGCAATGGGCGTTCCGGTTATTGCATCCGACCTTGGCGCGACGCGCGAAACAGTTGTCGAAAATGAAACAGGCTGGCTTTTGCCGCCGGAGAATCCCGAAAAATGGGCGGCGGCGATCAAACAGGCGCTGTCATTGTCACCCGAACAACGCGCGCAGATGGCGCATAAAGCCGTGCGACGCGTGCAAACGCTTTTCAATCGCAAGAATATGATCGCGGAAACGCTGGCGGTGTATGACGCGATCATGAGTAAGGGCGCGTGATGCAAGAACGCATTCTTGTCATCCGTTTGGGCGCGCTGGGCGATTTGGTGCTCTGCTTTCAGGCGTTTCAGGCCATTCGCAAGGCACATCCGCAAGCGGAAATCGCTTTGCTCACGATGCCCGCTTTTGCTGGATTCGCGCGATTGATGCCGTGGTTCGATAAAGTGCTGGTCGATCCGCGCGCACCCGGCTGGCGGATTGACGCGTGGATTAAACTGGCGCGGCAAGTTCGCGCCTTCGCGCCGACGCGCGTTTACGATCTGCAGGGCAAATTCCGCCAGACGGTTTTGTTTCGCTTGTTGGGCGGATCTCGCGGCCCCGAATGGTCCGGCGCTGCCTCCGGCTGCTCGCACCCGCGCCTCTGGCCGCCTCAACCGGGAATGCACTACACCGATTTCGTTGCCGTGCAGTTGGAGAGGGCGGGTATTCTAACCTGCGTCATCCCCGCGAAAGCGGGGATCCAGCAGCGAGCGTCTGCGAGCTGTATGACTCATACGTCGCATAGACATGCGACGCTGGATTCCCGCTTTCGCGGGAATGACAACTGTGAGTTAGGCGAAACTGCGCTAAATCTATCCTGGCTCGACGCGCCGCTTGATGAATTTCCCTTGCCCAAAAAATTCGCGCTTCTCATCCCCGGTTGCGCGCCGGAGCGTTCCTACAAACGTTGGCCAGCCACGCATTATGCTGAGCTTGCCAACCGGTTGCTGGAACAAGGGATTGGCAGCGTGGCTATCGGCACGGCATCCGATGCTTATGCCATTCAGGAAATCGCCGTGCTCGCGCCGCACGTCGTGGATTTATCAGGCAAGACAACTTTGCCCCAAGTCGCGGCGCTGGCGCGTCGCGCGGAAGTTGTCATCGGCAATGATACTGGCCCGACGCATCTCGCGGCAGCGGTTGGCGCGCGTACGTTGGCGTTGATGTCGGATCAGGTCGACCCGATGTGGTCATCACCGCGAGGCCCGAACATAAAATGGCTGCAAGGCAAGCCGCTTGCTTCGCTTGATGTGGAAAAGGTGTTGGCGGCGTTATCTTAAGCTTCTCAAACCCAACGTCATTCCGGACAATTTTCTCTTCGCTCCTTTTTAGGAGCGAAAGAAAATTGATCCGGAATCCAGTGACCGATTTCCCAATCACGATCATGCATATAGAGGGACTGGATTCCGGATAAAGTTTCTTTCGCCGCCAAGGGGCGTCGAAAAGAAACTTTTCCGGAATGACGTAGTTTATGGGTTTACTCCCCGCTCCAATAATTCGGCGCTTCCGCTGTGATCTGCACGTCATGCACGTGGCTTTCGCGCAGGCCCGCGCCGGTGATCCGCACAAACTGCGTATTTTTCTGCAAATCAGGGATAGTGGCCGAGCCTGTGTAACCCATCGCGGCGCGCAGGCCGCCGATCAGTTGATGAATGATCTGCGCCACGGCTCCCTTGTAAGGCACGCGGCCTTCGACGCCCTCTGGCACCAGTTTTCCGGGATTGCTCATGTCGGCTTTCTGGAAATAGCGATCGGCGGAACCTGATGTCATCGCGCCGACGCTGCCCATGCCGCGATAGCTTTTGTACGAGCGCCCCTGATACAGCACGACTTCGCCGGGCGCTTCATCCGTTCCGGCGAAAAGCGAACCAAGCATGACGCAATCCGCGCCTGCCGCTATCGCCTTGGCGATTTCGCCGGAGTATTTAATCCCGCCGTCGCCAATGACAGGCACTTTCTGCTTATGGCACACGGATGCCGCGTCCATGATGGCCGTTAATTGCGGTACGCCCACGCCAGAAACCATGCGCGTGGTGCAAATGGAGCCAGGGCCGATCCCGACCTTCACTGCATCCGCGCCAGCGTCGATCAAAGCCTTCGCGCCGTCAGCCGTTGCGATGTTGCCCGCGATGATCTGCGTGACGTTCGAAAGACGCCGCACGTGTTTGACTTGCTCCAGAACGCCCGCGGAATGGCCATGCGCCGTGTCTACAACAACGACATCCACGCCCGCTTCCATCAGCGCTTCGGCGCGTGTCAGGCCGTCGGGGCCTGTGCCAACGGCTGCGGCGGCGCGCAGGCGGCCTTTTTCGTCCTTGCAGGCGTTGGGGTGAAGTTGCGCTTTTTCGATGTCCTTGACGGTTAGCAATCCGATGCAACGATAGGCCTCGTCAACCACCAGCAGTTTTTCGATCCGGTGCGCGTGCAAAAGGCGTTTGGCTTCGTCGCGGTTGACGTTCACCCGCACGGTTACGAGGTTTTCTTTCGTCATCAATTCGGCGACCGGCTGCTGCATGTCGGTGGCAAAACGCACATCGCGGTTCGTGAGAATGCCGGCCAGCTTGCCGGAAGGATGCTCCACAACGGGAATGCCGGAGATGCGATAATCCGCCATCAGCTTCAAGGCATCCGCCAGCGGCGCTTCGGGCGCGATCGTGATGGGGTTCATGACAAGGCCGGATTCGAAGCGCTTGACCTTACGCACTTCCTCGGCCTGCTGGGCCGGGGTCATGTTGCGATGAATAACGCCGATACCGCCTGCTTGGGCCAGGGCGATGGCAAGCCCGCTTTCGGTCACCGTGTCCATCGCGGCGGACATCAGGGGAATGCCGAGCGTTATGGCGCGCGTCAGGCGTGTTGCCGTATCGACATTGGATGGTAGAACGCTGGAGGCTGCGGGCAGCAGCAACACGTCATCAAAAGTCAAAGCTTCGCGGAAAGGTGCCATCTGGGACTCGCTAAAAAGGGCCTTATCAAGGATGGCGAGAACCTATAACCCATGGGGGAGGGTAGGGTAAAGGGGAAATAATGAGTTGAAAGTAAAAAAGGAGTTTATTTTAACCTTTACCAAAAGGTACACTAACAACGTTCGTTTTATTCGTGTGATATTTTGGCTTGTTGTCTGGAAGTTGTCTAAAATGATTGGAAAGAAAATCAGAGATTGGGGAAAGTATTTAACGCAAAGAAAATCGGAAAGAAATTATATCTATCCGTTCGATGGATCGCCCTATCCTTCACATTTTTCAGACCCTTATGAACGTTATTTTAGAACACCCTATTGTAAGTTACAGTTTGCTATGGCTGCGGGTGTTATGTTGTGCCCGGGAGGCGATGAGCTTCTCAGTATGGGCTGGGGTATGGGCTATTTTTTAAGCGCGTTTGTAACAGAATTGTTCAACGACATTGAATGGCGTGAAGCTCCTCCTGCATTGGCGGATGCTGTCATTGATAAAAGTGGCCAGATAACTGGCAGTGACCCACAAGCAAGGATTGATCTTGCTAAAACGCATTCTGAAGCAGTTAAAATGTCATTAATAGCGGCTTTTACTATTGTGGCTTTCATGGTGTTGGCAACGCTAGATCCAACAAACAGAGTGCAGTCTGTTAATCTTATCCCAAATATTTCTCTTCGGGGGGCGATTTTCTTCTTGTCACAGCCTATCGCCAGAGCTGTCTGGTCAGCTTATGCAGCATGGAAGCTTTGCAAAAAGAAATGGACGGTTGATACAAGGCCACCAAAGTGTGGTCCGAGGGGGAAGAAATTTGCTGTACCCGCTGGTGAAAAAGCGGCAACGTGCATTCCTTGATAATTATAACCAAACTTTCCCCAATTCGACCTTTTTATGCCATAATCCGCCCGTAATCACGCTTCGTACCCCCAGCGAAACAAGGGAGATCGCACGTGGCTCAAACCGTCGTTTTGGTCGATGATGACCGCAATATCTTGACCTCCGTCAGCATGGCGTTGGAGGCCGAGGGCTTCGAAGTCCATACTTACACGGACGGCGACGAGGCGTTGCGCGGCCTGATGCAAAAACCTGCCGATCTCGTTGTGCTCGACATCAAAATGCCGCGCCTGAACGGCATGGAGCTTTTGCAGCGCCTTAAGCAAAACAGCACGACCGCGAACATGCCGGTGATTTTCTTGACTTCGAAGGATGAAGAGGTCGATGAGATCATGGGCCTGCGCATGGGCGCGGACGACTACATTACCAAGCCGTTTTCACAGCGCCTTTTGCTCGAACGCATTCGCGCGCTTTTGCGCCGCGAGCAACTCAGGCAGCAACCAACTGCCGCAGACCCCGCCAGCGTCTTGACGCGCGGCGATCTGGTGCTGGATGGCGCGCGCCATGTCTGCACATGGAAAGGGAAGGCGGTCGATCTGACGGTCACGGAATTTTTGCTGGTCAAGGCTTTGGCGCAGCGCGTCGGGCACGTCAAAAGCCGCGATCAGCTGATGGACGCAGCGTACGGCGAATCCATCTATGTCGACGACCGCACCATCGACAGCCACATCAAGCGCCTCCGCAAGAAATTCCGCGCCGTCGATACCGAATTCTCACAGATCGAAACCTTGTACGGTGTCGGCTACCGGTACAAGGAGGGGTAGGGTTCCAGTGCGTCAACGCAAGCGCGGCTGGTGGTTGTGGCGGCATGACGGGCGCAAAGGCGCGCGGCTGCCACACGCGGCGCGTTTCTCGCCGCTTACGCTGAGAATTTTGGCCGTCAATGTCATGGCGCTGGCCATTTTGGTGGGCAGCCTGTTGTATCTTGGCCGGTATCAGGATCGCCTGATAGCAAGCGAGCTTGACGCGCTGATGCTGCAAGCCCGGTTGTCCGCAAGCGCGCTCGGCGAAGGCGCCGTTGTTGTGGACGAGGAAGAGCGCAATATTCTCTCGCCGTTGCTGGCGCGTCTCATGATCCGGCGGCTGGTCGAAGCGACCGAAACGCGCACGCGCTTGTTTGATCTTGACGATACGCTTTTGGCCGATAGCCGTATTTTGCTGGAACGCACCGGAAAAATTCAGGTCGAGGAACTGCCGCCGCCTCAAAAAGAAAGCTTCTGGCTGACGGATTTGCTGATGGGGCCTTTCGATTTGATCGATTGGCTGGTCGAGCGGCACAATTACCCGCCTTATCAGGAAGAAACCATTCAGCGCGGCGACCAGTATGAAATTGTCCGCAAAGCGCTTGCCAGCGAACCGGCGACGAAAGTTTGGAGCCTGCCGCAGGGCGGCCTGGAATTGACCGTGGCCGTTCCGGTTCAGCGCTACAAGCAAGTGCTGGGCGCGGTGATGCTCTCGCGGCCCGACACCAAAGTCGACGCGGCCATACGCGAGGTGCGGCTGAACATTCTTGAGATTTTCGGCATGACGCTGTTGATTACGATTTTGCTGTCGCTTTATTTGGCGCGGGCGATTGCGCGGCCCATTCGTCTGTTGGCGTTGGCAGCCGAAAGCGTACGGCACGGGCAGCGGCAGATCGTGGGACTGGCAGGCACGGCCCGCTTGCTGAACCGTGACGCCATTCCCGATTTAAGCGCGCGGCACGATGAAATCGGCGATTTATCTTCCGCTTTGCGGGATATGACCGCAGCGCTGGCCCAGCGCATTGGCGCAATCGAGAATTTTGCCGCGGACGTGTCGCACGAAATCAAGAATCCGCTGACATCGTTGCGTAGCGCGGTGGAAACCGCAGACCGCGTGCAGGATCCCGCCATGCAGCGCCGCCTGATGTTGGTTATTCGCGACGATGTGGATCGCCTTGACCGTTTGATCAGCGACATTTCCAACGCCTCGCGCCTCGACGCCGAACTGGGCCGCGCCGAGACGGTGCCGATCGACGTTGTTCAGATGCTTGCGGCGTTGGTTGATTTCTACGCCATGGGAGGCACGACTGATGACGAAAGCAGCCCGGAGACAAAGGCAAAAGTCGTTCTGGTGGATGTGCCGGAGAACAAGCTCATCGTGGTGGGCGTGGAAGTGCGCCTTGTTCAGGTCGTGCAAAATTTGATCGCCAATGCGCTTTCTTTCTCGCCGCCGGGCGGGCGCGTCGTTCTCGCGGCGCGGCAGGACGGCCCCTTTGTCATGATTACGGTTGACGATGGCGGGCCGGGCATTCCTGAAAACAAGCTGGATGCCATTTTCGATCGCTTTTACAGCGAACGGCCCAAAACCGAAAAATTCGGCATCCACTCCGGCCTGGGTTTAAGCATTTCAAAGCAGATCATTGAAGCGCACCACGGCAAAATCAGGGCTGAAAACCGTAAAGACGAATTCGGCAAGATCATCGGCGCCCGTTTCGTCGTCTTGTTGCCGGGGATGTGAGTCAAAGGGCGGAAGAGGGTGCCCCCGGATTAGAAGGCCATTTAGAACGCCTAAGAACGCGCTGGAGAGACTTTTTACCTATGGGTGGTACCCCCCCCTAGCCAAAACGTGCAAAGCCTCTCCTGACGCAAATTTCATGGTAGTAAAATTAACCTAATAATCTTAATTAATATTAAAACAGCACGTTTCACGTGGAACAATATTCCTATTAACGTTTTCAATGTCATTCCCGCGAAAGCGGGAATCCAGCGCGAGCGATAGCGAGCATATGAGTCAACAACAATAAAATTGGAACGAACATCAAGCTGATAGACTCATACGGCCCGCAGACGCGGGCCGCTAGATTCCCGCTTTCGCGGGAATGACGCTGCGAGTAGTCTACCGCTTCTCTGGTCAAATGTGCGTTTGCTTATGGAACCTATCTTATGATCCGTCTCGCCTCTCTCTTCGGGTTACTCGGCCTTGCCGTTGCCACAGGCGTTATTGTCTGGAGCGGATACGATCAGGTGCTGCAGGCTTTGGCGCAGGCGGGCATCGGCATTGTTTGGACAAGCCTTTTCCATATTGTGCCGATGATTATTTGCGTTATTGGCTGGCAAGCGTTGATGCCGGGGCAAAATCCGCCGAGCCGCCTGTTTTTCCTTTATGTGCTGTGGCTGCGCGCGGCGGTGAACAACCTTATGCCTGTGGCGCGTATCGGCGGCGAAGTTTTGGCTGTGCGCGTGATGATGAAGCACGGCGTCCGCAAGTCGTCCGCCATCGCCAGCACGGTTGTAGAGATTACGCTTTCCGTCATCGGGCAATTTGTTTTCGTGCTGGCGGGCGTGGGTTTGTTTTTAATGCGCGTCAGCGACAGCAACATCACGGCGCAACTGATGATTGGATTGCTTTTGTCGCTGGTGGTTATCGGCGCGTTGCTTTTTGTGCAGAAAGTTGGGTTCTTCGGGCTCGTGCACAAGTTGTTCACTTCAATGTTCCGCGACAAGTGGAAAAACTTTGCCGGCAATACGGCGAGGCTCGATCTGGCCGTGCACACGATGTACAGGCGCAGCGGGCGCGCGTTGTTCTGCGGCGTTATGCAGTTTTTGTCGTGGGTGGCGTGCAGCGGCGAGATTTGGCTGGCGCTTTATTATCTCGGCCATCCGTTGCCGATTTTGGAATGCGTGATGATCGAGGCGCTGATCGAGGCCACATGGGCGGCGGCTTTCATGGTGCCGGGAGCGCTTGGCGTGCAGGAAGCCGGATTTTTGTTATTCGGCCATCTGCTAGGCCTGACCCCCGAAATCGCCGCAGCGTTGGCCGTCATTCGCCGTTGCCGCGACCTGCTGCTCTACGTGCCTGGACTTGTGGTGTGGCAAGTGCAGGAGGGGAGATGGATGTTGCGGAAAAAGCTTCCGTCACGGAGCGATTAACTCTTGCAAACTTCAAGATTATTTGCCGCAATTTTTCGAACATCTCGAACTGAATCACGCCTTGGGCTGCCTTTGAGAACAAACCCGCCGTCCGTGAAAACAACCAATAAAGCCGCAAATTTCCTGTTTCGCGAAAAGTCGGATGGTTTTCCATCGACTGCAATGGTAACGGCCAGCTTTGATTCAGGATGTTTATTGATAAACTGCTTTATACCGTCCAGCATAGCTCGCGCGGATTCATCAGGAGATAAATTACGGTTAGTATTCTTTCCCAACATCGGAAGGACAAGGCGTTTAGACCCTCTTGCAGCTGCTTTACTAAGATGATCGTATACGGCAGCACTGATTGCAGTGCGCGGGTCTGAAGGGTAGGAGTTAAAATGATATGTTACGTGAGCAAGAATTGGATTGTCAGTTTTTTTAGGGTCGACAGGATCTTTACGAACAGGAACGCCATTCTGTTTCCATAGTTTCTTACAAAATTTTTCGGGAACATTTCCCTTTGGGTAAATATTATAAATAGTGCCCAAACTATGATCATCAGGGCTACTAGAAAAAATTGTCACCGCAAGGACGTCGCGGGCATTAGCTTGGAACCCGTTTGAGATGTCGCCAATTAAAAAATCGACTGGCATCTTCCCAATTTTTCCCTCTAATATATACGGAAGTTCAGACATTGTTTTTTCCTTTCATAATTATTTTTAAGAGATAACAGTGCCGGGAAGAGGCGTAAAGAACTTATTTATGGTTAATCCTTTAATCAAGCTTTTTTCCCGCACGAAAATTTCTTAATTGCAGCGCTGACTTCCTCCGGCTTTGTGAAATCCACGCGCGGGTGGCGGAACGGCACCCACTGAAAACGCGCGTACCAAAGCGTGCCGGAATGCGGCGGCTGGCTGTAATCGTAGGAAGCTAGTGGGCGGAAACATTCGCGTTCAGTGCGGACATAATTCAGATTTTGTTTTTCCGATGCATAGATTTCAAGCGCGGCTTGTTTATTGCGCCGTTCTTCCGGCGTGAGGATCAGCGTTTTCTCGGTACCATTAGGCGCGGGAAATTCCTGCGAATGCGCTTTGCCGTTCGCGTAATTGTATTCGGCGAATTCGAGGACGGGGGGCTTCCTCTCCCCTTGCGGGAGAGGATAGTTTGGCTTAGTGAGCGCCGCCATTTTTTGCGGCGCGAACTTAGCCAAACTTGGTGAGGGGTTTTCTTCGTGGTTCGGGTGAGAAGAAGACCCCTCATCAAGAGACCCCTCACCAAGAAAACCTAAGTTTGCCGAAGTGGGCAAACTAAGGTTTTCTATCCTCTCCCGCAAGGGGAGAGGAATGCGTTTGGCCAACTGTTCCTCATCCACAAACAAACTTCCCACCGCATTCAACGCGTCATGATCCGCGTTGCCGCCTTCGTAAGCCGGAACCCAAAGCTGGTCGATTTCATGCGCGGCAATGGCTCGTTGCGCTTCGGCGAAAACTTCCGGCAGATGCCGCCACAAATGCCTTGCGGGGCGTTGTGACCATCCGGCGGGCGTTATTCCCAAAAATTTTGCGGCTTGTTCGGCTTCGGCGCGGCGGCGGGCGATGGTGCGGTCATAATTTTTACGCTGCCACGGCCACAGCGTTTCCTTTGCTATGCAACCGTTCGTCAAATAGAGCGCGAAGATTTTAGAACCCTGCGCTTGCGCGCGTCCGATGGCGGCGGCGCAAGCTACAACCTCGTCATCGGGATGCGGCGCGAGGATGAGGATGCTGGAACCAAAGAGGGATTCGGGAATCGGCATTTCTTCACAGTTTCTGCGCTTCGCATTTTCCAAAAGGGGATATAGGCTGTTGCCTGCACGAAGGAGACTCAATTTTCCATGACGCAGCGATGGAGACAAGCAGGATTTCCAACCCCGGTCATTGCGCTGGCGCTTTTTTGCCTGTTGTTGGGTGCGCCGTGGCCTGTGACGGCTGCGTCCAGCGAGCCTTTGTCTGCCGAAGGCTTGATTTCCGGTGTGGAAGACAATACCTCCAGCGCGCCATCCTCAAGCGATACAAGCATTAAGGCGGTGCCATTAGCTCCTCCGGCGAAAGAAATCATTGCCAAAAAGCTCCCGGCGGATGCGGCGCCTGCTGCAGTAGACGCAAAAAAAGCGCCACAGCCTCCCGCCACTTATCGCGTGTATCCTACGCCGGTCGTTTCCGAGCAAGAGGGAATTCGGGACTCGGGACTCGGGACTCGCGACGGAACACCCTTTCTTTCTTCCCAAGCCCCGAATCCCGAATCCCGAATCCCGGCCGTGGCGGGAATCGGCAACCAGTATTTTCCGATTTTGCCTCTGAATGCCATCTCGAATACGTCGCCGCAGTTTTTGCCTCTTGTCGGCAATCGCGATCTGGCAACCGATCACGACGCCGTGACGCGCGCGATCATTTTTATTCATGACCTGTCGCGCAACGCCGGCGAAGGCGTATCGATGCTGACGACTTTGGCGGGAGCTGACGGCGGTACGACGCTCATACTTGCGCCGCAGTTTCTGTTGGGGATCGACGTGGCGCGCTTTGCGGCGCATCTGCCTGAGGAAGGCCGCGTCATCGCGCGATGGCCTCTTGGGGCAGGCGGCTGGCAGATGGGCGGCGATTCCGTGTCTCAGCCGCCGCAAAAAGGGATTAGTTCGTTTACGGCGCTCGATTTGCTTTTGCTTTATCTGGCCGACAAGCAAACGTTTCCGCAGTTGCAGCAGGTTGTGATTGCCGGGCACGGCATGGGTGCGGATTTTGTTCAACGCTACGCGGCGGCGGGTCAAGCGCCGGATATACTGACGGCGCAGGGGCTTCCGGTGCGGTTTCTGGTTGCGAACGCGTCGTCTTATCTTTACTTCACGGCGCTGCGTCCGGGAACGGTTGGGCCTAATTTTGTGCCGCCGAATACGTCTCAATGCGCCGGCGTGAACACTTATCCTTACGGTTTGGGCGATTTGGTGCCCTACGCGCGGCGCAGCGGCGGCAATGCCATTCGTTTGCGTTATCCCGAACGGCGGGTGATGTATCTGCTCGGCGACAAGATTACAGGCGATCCTTTTCTGGATATGTCTTGCGCCGCAATGATTCAAGGGAAAGACCGTTTTACGCGGGGACGGAATTACGAGCGCTATCTGGTAATGAGTTTCGGCGATGATGCGCGTGCGACGCAGAGCTTCGCGTATGTTCCCAACGGCGGCTACGATCCCGTAGCTCTTTTTGGCTCCTATTGCGGATTGGCGATGCTGTTTGGGGATGGGGTTTGTTCGGGGAAGCCGGCCGTGCTGGAAGAAGCTCCATTGCGCTATTAGATAGCATGAAAACCCGCACAAAATCGCCATTTCCAGACCATTTCCCGATCCTTAACAGGATGCTAAGTTTTCTCTGTTAAAAAACATGCCTTCCAATTTCCCGGTTTTGTCATGGCCGCCGCATCGCAAAAACGCGTTCTTATCGTTGAAGATAACGACCTCAACAGGAAGTTGTTCCGCGATTTGCTGGAGGCGCATGGATACGCGACGATGGAGACGCGCGACGGCATGGAAGTTCTGCCCATAGTCCGCGCGAACAGGCCAGACCTGATCATCATGGACATTCAGCTGCCCGAAGTTTCGGGCCTTGAGGTGACTCGCTGGCTTAAGGACGATCCGGCGCTTAAAAATATCCCCGTCGTTGCCGTGACCGCTTTTGCAATGAAAGGCGATGAAGAAAAAATCCGCGCGGGCGGCTGCGAGGCCTATCTGTCCAAGCCCATCGCCGTGGCCGAGTTTCTGGCGACAATGGCGCGGTTCATCGGACCGGGGCAAGTAGGCTGATATGTCGGCACGTATTCTCGTCGTTGACGACAATCCTCTTAATGTCAAACTATTGGCCGCCAAGCTTGCGAAAGATTATTATTTTGTCAGCACGGCCGAAAACGGCACGCGCGCGCTGCAGATGGCGGCTGCCGATCAGCCGGACCTGATTTTGCTCGACATCATGATGCCGGAAATCGACGGGTTCGAGGTTTGCAAACGCCTGAAAGCCGATCCGGCGACAGTGCATATTCCCGTCGTGATGGTGACGGCGCTTTCGGATACGGCGGATCGCGTGCATGGGCTTGAAGTCGGCGCAGACGATTTTCTGACGAAGCCGATCAACGACATCGCGCTCATGGCGCGCGTGCGTTCATTGCTCAGATTAAAGATGATCATGGATGAATGGCGGTTGCGCGAAGCGACGGCCGCCCAGTTCGCCTTTCCCGCGGCGGCGGAGGATTCTTCGGCTATAACGCAAGACAACGGGCGCATTTTGCTGCTGGAGGACAACCCCGACGACCATCAGGCGGTGACGAGAACCTTGTCGTCGATCGGGCTCAGCGCTTCGGACGCCGATACGGTGGACGGCGCCATCGAAGTCGCGCAGACAGGATCCTATGACCTCATGATGGCGAGCCTCGATCTCCAGAATGACGACGGTTTGTTTCTGGTCGCGCAGTTAAGGGCGCGCGAAGCGACACGCACGCTGCCAATCCTTCTGATGGCGAACGACGGCGAAATCGATCGCGTTGCGCGCGGGCTTGATCTTGGCGCCAACGATTATCTGCTGCGGCCTTTGGAGGGCAGCGAGTTGATCGCGCGCGTCCGCACCCAGTTACGGCAGAAGCATCACTACGACCAGTTGCGGCGCAATTACGAGCAAAGCCTGGCGCTGGCGCTTGTCGATCCGTTGACGGGGGCGTTCAACCGCCGTTATCTCGATACGCATCTGCCGAAAATGTTCGCGCGTTCCAGCATGGCCTCACGGCCTCTGTCCGTGCTGTATTTCGACATCGATCATTTCAAGAACATCAACGATACGCACGGCCATCCTGTGGGCGACATTGTGCTGAAAGAAGTCGTGCGCCGCGTGACGCAGAGCTTGCGGCCAATGGATTTGGTCGTGAGGGCGGGCGGCGAGGAGTTCATCGTCATTTTGCCGGAAACGGAAAGCAAAACGGCGCACAACGTCGGCGAACGTCTGCGCGCCGCCATTGCGAACGAAGTTTTTTCCTTGCAGGATTCCGGCGCGTCCTTGCCCGTCACGATCAGCGTCGGTATTGCCTCGCTTCAACCGGGTGGCGACGATGCACCGGAAAAAATTCTGCACCGCGCTGACGACGCGCTTTATAATGCCAAGCAAACGGGACGGAATAAGGTTGTGGGGGAGGCGACGTCATGACTTTGATACGCATATCTCTTGCAGTTGTTCTTTTGCTGGCCACGATGCAGTCTGCCGCCGCGCAAAACCGCCATACGGGAGACATGTTCACCGATCAGGGATGGGATATGTCCGGTCGCCTGCCGGTTCCGAGCGACCAGTACAGAAACCCCGACATGTTGCCATCCGCGCCGGTCGATACGTACAACCCAAACGCTGATGTATTCAGCCATCTGCACCCGAATTACGATTACGGACGCCAGGACATGCTGATTACGCACCAAGCCCCCGTGCCCGCTTATCCGATACTTAATTATCCGCCGCCGAAGGAGTGAACGGGGTAAAAGTATCTTAACCATAGATTTTCATTGAAAACATAATGACTCCATGCACAAATATCGGGCAGATATTTATCGTTTCATATCCTGAGCAATTAAATGGAGTTAGGCATGTTTAAATTATACGCTTTTAGAGTTTGTGCTGCGGAACTGGTCCTGCGATTAAAGGGATACAAACCTGTTTTGGACCTTGTTAATCACAACGGTCTTTATGAAACTTTTTTCTGTGAGCAGGGGGAATTAATCCTGGGAGGGAAAGAAATTACAGACAATAAATGGGTCACTGACGACGGGAAATTCCTTTACACCAAGCAAACGGGTCCTGGCGACGGCGTGACCGTTTTTAACAGAGACGGAACGAAATATGTTTTTTGGCATACGCTGGAAAACGATCGCATCCAACACATTGACGGTGAAGGAAAGGTTATAGAAGACAGAGCGCGCGCCAACAATGTGTCGCTGCTACATGAACCGGATGAAGCGTGTAAAAATTTATTTCTTAAGTTTAATATAAAATGTAAGGCAATAACTGCTGCAATTAAGGCAAGGAAGATGGAAGAAGTGCGAATAGATCATCCCTCTCCTCCTAAAAATTTCGTTACTAAATGGTTTTATAAAGGGGTCAATCTTCGCCAATTTGGCAAATCTACAGTTTTATCTTCCCAGCCGACGTAAACTTGGCGAATTATCCTCTTTTCCAGCCTTTCCGGCTGACAACGCGGCTTTAAGCCGCTATCACCACCCCCATGACTGACAACGATATAACCATAGCTGTCCCCCGGCGTCGCACGTTTGCGATCATCGCGCATCCTGACGCGGGGAAAACCACGCTGACCGAAAAGCTTTTGCTTTTCGGCGGGGCCATTCAGTTGGCCGGGGCCGTCAAGGCGCGGGGCGAACAGCGGCGCGCGCGGTCGGACTGGATGAAGGTGGAGCGCGAGCGCGGCATCTCCGTTACCGCTTCGGTCATGAGTTTCGATTACGCCGAGCGCAGTTTTAATCTGGTGGACACGCCTGGCCATGAAGATTTTTCCGAAGACACGTATCGCACGCTTACCGCCGTGGACAGCGCGGTGATGGTCATTGACGCCGCCAAAGGCATCGAAAGCCAAACGCGCAAATTATTCGAAGTCTGCCGCCTGCGCGACGTGCCGATCATGACATTCGTCAACAAAATGGATCGTGAATCGCGCGATCCGTTCGATTTGATGAGCGAGATCGAGCAAACGCTAGCGCTCGACGTGACGCCCGCAAGCTGGCCTATTGGCATGGGGCGCGATTTCAAGGGCTGCTATGATCTCATCCGCGACCGCTTGATCCTCATGGATCGTAAGCAAGGCGACAGGGCCAGTGATGGCATCGCGTGCAAACTCGACGATCCCAAGCTGGATGAACATTTGGGCGCAGATTTCGCTGCGAAATTGCGCGAAGATGTGGAAATGGTGCGCGGCCTTTGCAAGCCGTTCGATCTGAAATCCTATCGCGAAGGGCATTTGACGCCGGTTTATTTCGGCAGCGCCATCAACAATTTCGGCGTGCGCGAGATGCTTTTGGGTCTGGCCGAGCACGCGCCGCCGCCACGACCTCAAAAAGGCGACAAGCGCACGGTCGAGCCTTTGGAAGACAAAGTCACCGGCTTCGTGTTCAAGGTTCAGGCGAACATGGACCCGAACCACCGCGACCGCATTGCCTTTGTGCGCCTGTGCTCCGGCCATTTCCGGCGCGGCATGAAACTTTTTCACGGGCGCAGCACCAAGATGATGGCCGTCAACAACGCCGTTTTATTTCTTGCGCGCGACCGCGAGCTGGCCGAGGACGCGTTCGCGGGCGACATCATGGGCATTCCCAATCACGGAACCTTGCGCATCGGCGATACATTGACGGAGGGCGAGGCGTTGAATTTCGTCGGCGTGCCGAGCTTCGCGCCAGAATTGTTGCAACGCGTGCATGTCGATGATCCGCTGAAGCTCAAACACGTGCGCCGCGCACTGGAACATTTTGCGGAGGAGGGCGCTTCGCAAGTGTTCAAGCCGTTATCGGGCGCCGACTGGATCGTCGGCGTCGTGGGCCAGTTGCAATTCGAAGTGCTGGCCGCGCGGATGGAAGCCGAATACGGCTTGCCCGCGCATTTCGAGAGCGCCGGGCTGGAAGCGGCGCGGTGGGTCGAAGCGCCAGATTCTGTTGCGCTGAAAAAATTCACCGATGCCAATCGCGGCAGCCTCGCCGAAGATCACGACGGCGCGCTGGTATTTTTGGCCCGCAACGCGTGGCATCTCAACCGCACGATGGAAGAAAATCCCGGTCTGCGGTTTATGAAAACGCGGGAGCAGCATCGAGGGGATCTGTAAAATTAGGCGTCATCCCAGACAATTTTCTTTTCGGCGTTCTTGCGGCGAAAGAAAATTGATCCGGGATCCAGTTTGGTTTTAAAACAAACTGGATCCCGCATCTTCGCGCTCGGCCCAAGGCCTTGCGCTCGTGCGGGATGACGGCATATTAGTTTTATAAATCCATCGAAAACGCCTTGAAAACTGTCGAAAATTGGCGGGATTGTTAATCGCCTTTTATCGTTATGGTGTCATGATAGGCATGAATGGGGGATGCGGATGTTTACCGGAGCCCAACATTTTTTGCGTAACGAATGCGGCGCCACAGCCATCGAATATGGCTTGATCTGTGCACTGCTTGTTGTTGGTGTAGCTGTCGTGTTGCCGACGGTCGGCACGACGCTTAATGGGCTTTATCAAAAAGTTTCAGATGCGTTTGGGCATGGATAATATAATATATTGTCTCTTCCCTTGCGGGAGGGGGTAAACAGTAGACGGAAAACTTGAACATTTTTGACACTGGAGTCAAAAATTAAATTCAATTATGCCTTTTCGAGGTTCTTTCCCATTCTTGATTAATGTGGCTTCTATCAGTAGCGCACAACGAGGGTATGATATTTGACCATGAGAAACCTTCTGGCAGTTTTCCACACGTGTATGGATGTTCAATAAATGCCAGATCATTTCGTAAGGCTATGGAGGCGATATCTCTGTAGTCAAGGTTATATTCTTGCATAAAAGCTTTAATTTGTTTCCAGCCCAATCCTTGATAATCTGAGATTAGTCTTTCACCGACTTCAGAGATAAATTTACGTTCTATCTCTTGTGATCCAACCCTTTTTACTAGATTGTCGATCGTACCTTCTGAGGGCGATAAAATTATGTAATGCCAGCCGTTTTTCTTACAGTAGCCGTTGGCAACAATTGCTTTTCTAAAGGTTGCCAAAAGACCCATTGTGCTCGCCGGTTTGACTTCGATGACGGCAACTTGGCCACTGTCCAGTTTGCAGATGATGTCTGGGTGATAGATAAGAGATTTGCCTTTAAATTTGTATTCAAATTGAATGCATTGAACATCAAACCATAAAACCTCGGACATTTTCTCAAGAACTTGTAAAACATAAAGTTCGGTATGGCTCTCAAACTGCACATCTTTTCCGGCCTTTTTTGAAGTAAAGATGCCAGAAAATTCGCTGGCTTGAACCTTGCGCGCATCCTTTAGCCATTGAGAGAGGTCACAAGGCTCTCGTGCTGGTGCTGCTCTAATGGCCGTGAGAAATTGCTCAGCAATAAATTTCTGTCGTTTTGAGAGTCTGTTTGTATCTTCGGGTTCAATTTGCTTTCTGATAGCAACAAAATACCGATTAATAGCTTCCTTGATCTTGGATTTTATATCTTCAAAGCTTTTCGTTTTGCCGAAGATGTATACCAGTTTAACCAAAATGTCTGGATCATTAGAGCCTGTTTGATAAAATTGACCGTACTGCTCGATGAACGCGGGAGAATTTTCTTTGTCTAACAGCCCAATGTATCGAGAATGTGGGGCGTAGTTTCTCTTGATATAGCCACGCAGTCGCTTCAACGTTTTTTGTTCTATTTGGCGAACTCGTTCTCGCGATATGTTAAATTCTGTTCCTAATTCTTGTAACGTTAAAGGGCTTTGTTCGGAACAAACTCCGAACCGTGCTTTCAAGATTCGTTTTGTCCTCTCATCACGGCCAATGGTATCAGCAATTGTAGCAATAAAATCAATATCCTCTCGAAGGCCATCATTTTGAATTAAGGGGCGTTCTTCAGGAGCCCCGAAGAATGCTTCAGGCTTGTCGTTGGGGCTGAGGTGTTTTTTGATTTTATGAATTTGTTTTAAAGAATGTTTTCCAAAATTTTGATGTCTCATGAACATCTGGTCTTCAGCATCTATAATATCCCTTGCAGTTTTATACCCGTAAGAAAAAAGAACATTATATACGCGTAGGTTGATTGCTCCCATATCAAAGAGCTCTTTTATAGTTGTAGTGTAATGAATTTTTTCAGCTAGATCACCCTCGAATATTTCTTCTGGTCTTGCAGGGAAATTCACTTTTGGTCGTATTCTAAATGGTTTGAACTCAGTTCGAGGAAGAATATCTCTCCCATCTTTTTCGATAAGGCCGAGCCGCCTCAACATAGCATGAATGCCGCCGACAGTTCTTTCCAGCTTTTCGGCGCACTCTCGGAAGTTGGCGCCATTGATATAGGCTTCGTAGAGCTGCCTTTGCTCTTCGAGTTCCCAGCTTTCGCCACGGCGAGATGCAAACTCATTCATGACTCACAGACCTTAGAGACACATAATGACCCCTCACCAAGAAAACGTAAGCTCGCCTAAGCAGGCTCTCTAACGTTTTCTATCCTCTCCCTCAAGGGGAGAGGAAACATCACCCTTTCGCCGCGATTGTCTGCTCGCCGCGTTTGGCCGTCCAGCTGTCTTCTTCCATATCGCCGTAGAGCGCGATGCCGGGCAGGTCTTCGGCAAGGACGCGCAGCATCTTTTGCGCGATGGGGCGTAAGGAGGGGTGAACCGTTTTGGCCGAGCGCAATTCACCAACATAGACGACTTCGGGCGCCGAATACGACGCTTGCACGAGGCCCATCGTTCCCATCGGGTAAAGGTACTGGTTAAGAAGCGCCGAAGCCGAAACACCTGCCTTATCCAATGAGGCGATGCGTTCAAATTGTGCATCAATGTCATTCTGTAACATCTTGGAATCCTTCGCGGACAGGAACTCGGCAAACTGCGCCTCGTACCACGGGTGTATGCCAAAACGCCCGTCGATCAGCGGGATCGGGCACACGCCGTTGCGATGCCGCTGAATATCCCGGTACGACCCGAAATCAAGCAGGAACAGGAAAGTGTAACGCCCATAAGCTTCCAACCGCCAAGGCAGAGGCGCATGAGCGGGCCGCGTCGTCAGCGTTTCGTTTTCAAACGTCTGTAGGCCTTCCAGATCAAGCGCCGCGCGGCGGACGACGAGTTCGCCATCCGATAGCTTTTTCTGCTCCGCCGCCGTCACCGCAAAACGCCGGAGGGCATCGTCTGCCGAAAGGAAATGATTGCGCGCGGCAAGTTGCTTTGCGTAAGCGTCGCGGGGCGAATCGTTGACCGCCATTTCGTCGCCCTTGAAGCTGTGCGGATAACGCTCGACCAATTTGGCGAAAAGCGTTTGCGCGACTTCGCGCACTTCGGCAAGCGGATGATGTTTCAAACGGCGCAGATTATCGCGCGCTTGCCGCAGCGTCGTGCTCCAGCTCAGCAGCGTCGTCGTGCCGATCGGCAGAAGGCTGCGGGCGATGTCAAAAGCGCGCGCCTGCAAGGCGTTCCGCCATATTTTCTCGTTTTTATACGCGGCAGGATCGAACGGATATTTCGCTTCCAGCCCCGGCATAAGGCGCGGCAGCGTTGCATTGTAAATTTCCATCCAGCGTTTTTGAATAGCCGTGCTGGCCGGATGCTTGTAAGGATCGATGACGGTTTGCTGCGAATAATCCAGATAACGAGTCGAAGCCTCTTGTCCGTTATAAAGCGGATTGTCCTGAACCGCCTTGGCCACCAGCATCGACACCTGCTCGATAAAACACGTCGTCGTGCCGCAATCGCCGATCGAGGCATGGCCGTACCCGACATAGTACTGATCCATGAACTTGCCGCTGTCGGCTTTTTTGAGTTTTTCCAGATGCGTCACGACGCTCGCCGGACTGCGCGAATACATTGCCTGCAGCATCGCAAGGTCTTCGGGATGCTGATCGTCGATGACAAAGATTTCGTGGGACATGGAATCACCTTGTAGGCTTGTGATGCCCAATTCTGCCGCATGAGGGCAGGGCGGGGAAAGCTTATTCGGGGGAAAGGGTTTTAGCCAGAATTTCAAATTAAAAATCCATTCCAACGAGCCTAATATACCGCTTTTTCTTGTTATCTTTTAATGATAAAAGTGCGCCTCTAGAGGGAAAGGGTTAGGTCGTTAACTCATCCTTCGTGTCGATTTTGTAATCTGATCGGGATTTTTATGTCAGAAGAAAGACATCTCTGCTCTCAAGCTGGGGATTATGAAAATTTTGCCCTTGCCCGATCCAGGGCAACCCTTCGTTCTATACTCGTGAAATTTCGGTTGTTGCGTTTTTTGTGCTGGATTATTTTGGTCGTCCAGCTTCTTCTGCAGGGGCGTTTACTTGACCGCCTCGCTCATTCTATTCGCCACAGGTTTCGTTTTTATCGCGAACACGGAGGCGTGCTCGATTATCAAAAAAGCTTTCTTGCCAAAATAGATCCCCGCGGCATTCTAAAATCTTCAGGAGCCCAGAAAAAAAAATTTGAACCAAGCGGGATAAGTTTTCCCGTCGTTAAAATCCCCGTCGTTTCAATCATCATCCCGTGTTACGGCAAGGTTGACTACACGTTGCGTTGCCTTTCATCGCTTGCGGAGATTCCTCCCGAAACGCCTTTTGAGATTATCGTGGCAGAGGACGCGTCAGGCGACCCCGATTGCGCGAAACTTCGCAATGTTCGTGGCATTACCTATATCGAACGAAAAAAAAATATGGGCTTTTTGCGCTCATGCAACGACGCTGCCAAACACGCGCGCGGGGCTTACATTTTTTTGTTAAACAACGACACCTACGTAATGCGCGGCGCAGTGGACGCGTTAGTTCGCCTTTTGCGCGAACGCCCGGATGCCGGCATGGTTGGCGCGCGCTTGATCTACCCTGATGGTGTTCAACAGGAAGCGGGCGGCATTGTGTGGCGTGATGGATCGGCATGGAATTACGGTCGCCACGATTCTGCGCTTAAGCCGGAATATTGCTATGTGCGCGAGGCGGACTACATCTCGGGTGCTGCGATTATGCTTCCGCGCGACACATGGAACAAACTTGGCGGGTTTGACGAACATTTCCTGCCTGCCTATTGCGAAGACAGCGATCTGGCTTTCCGAATTCGCCGCGAAGGCCTGAAAGTTCTTTATCAGCCAGAGGCTTGGGTTATTCACTATGAAGGCGTTTCGCACGGAACGGACGTAAACTCTGGAATCAAAGCCTATCAAATTGAAAACAACAATAAACTGAAAAAACGTTGGGGAGACGTTCTTCTCAAAGACCATTTTCCATCCGGAACGCGACTCTTGCGCGCGCGCGATCGGGCCGCGCACTGCAAGGTAACGCTTGTAGTCGATCACTACGTTCCTGAACCAGACCGCGATGCGGGATCGCGCACGATGATGTGTTTTATCGAAGCTCTTTTGAAAACAGGGCGTGTCGTGAAGTTTTGGCCGGATAACCGTTATGCCTCGCCGCGCTATACGGAAGATCTTCAACAGCGCGGCGTCGAGGTTCTTTACGGCGAAACAACAGGCGGTTTTGCGAGGTGGATTAAGGAAAACGGAGTTGAAGTTGATGAAGTTCTTCTTTCGCGTCCTACGGTTGCTCCTGCGTACATTGCGCTTTTACGGCAACATACCCGCGCTCCAATTATTTTTTACGGACATGATTTGCACCACGCGCGAATGAGGCTTGAAGCCGAGATCACAAAAGACTTATCGAAAAAATTAGCTGCAATGGACATGATGGATAAGGAAATCTCTGTTTGTAAGAGCGTGGACTGCGCACTTTACCCGTCGGAAGAAGAAGTTTGCACTATTCAAGAAATCGATCCGATGATTCAGGCAGGCACTGTATCGCCTTATGCTCTTGCCGAAGCAACGCCACGAAAGTCCCTCCAGCCAGGCAATGTGGACATTCTTTTTGTGGCGGGGTTTGCTCACGCGCCAAACGTAGATGCCGCACTTTGGTTTCATGATTATATCCTTCCGTTGATCCGCGCGCAAAAACCGGGCGTCAGGGTTGCACTCGTCGGGTCGAACCCGACGGAAGAAGTTAAGTCACTTGCGAACGACAATATTAAGGTGACAGGCTTTGTCACCGACGCGGAATTGGCAACATATTACGCGACCGCGCGTGTTGCAGTCTCCCCGCTTCGCTTTGGCGCGGGAGTTAAATTTAAGGTTGTCGAAGGCATGCATGCTGGACTGCCTCTGGTTACAACGCCTATCGGGGCCCAGGGGTTGAAAAATCTGGATGGCGTGCTCGAAATCTGCAATGATGCGGAAAGCTTTGCAAAAGCCGTTCTTCGTTTCCTTGACGACGATTCCCTTTGGCTTGAACGCTCGGCACGACAGATCGAGTATGTGAACCGAACCTTTTCATGCGAAACGCAGAAACGTGAGATTGAGGGAGCCTTCGCCAGAGCGGCAGAAAACCGAAACAGGAAACAAAAAAAATGATCATCCGCGCGCGCGCTCCCTTGCGTCTTGGCCTTGCCGGCGGCGGCACGGATATCTCGCCTTTTTGCGATCTGCATGGCGGGTACGTTCTCAATGCCACCATTGATCGCTACGCCTATGCCGTGATTAAAACTTGCGACAAGCAATGTGTCCGGTTTGTTGCCAGCGACCAACAAGTGGAAAAAATAAAGACGATTGGCGAGCCCCTTACCCTTAACGGCAAGCTTGATTTGCACAAAGCGACCTACAATCGGATTATTCAGCAGTACAATGGCAGCAAGCCGCTGGCGCTGGAACTCACCACGTTTTGCGACGCTCCCGTTGGCTCCGGATTGGGGGCGTCCTCCACGCTGGTCGTCGTCATGATCCGCGCTTTCGCCGAGTTGCTGAATTTGCCGCTGGACGATTACACCATTGCCCATCTGGCCACCACGATTGAGCGCATCGATTGCGGCTTGCAAGGCGGCAGGCAAGACCAGTATTCCGCCACGTTTGGCGGATTCAATTTTATGGAATTTTACGCCGACAATCGCGCGGTCATCAATCCGTTACGCATCAAGAACTGGATGCTTTGCGAACTAGAGGCCTCTCTGGTTCTGTTCTACACAGGCGTCTCCCGTGAATCGGCACGGATTATCGCCGATCAGAGCAATAATATTCAAAGCGGTGCGAAGGAAGCCGTTGAAGCCATGCACAAGCTCAAGCTCGAAGCGCTGGCGATGAAAGAAAGCCTTCTGCGAGGCGATTGTTCCGGCATTGTGGAATCCATGCGCGAAGGATGGGAGAATAAAAAACGCTCGGCCAGCACTGTTTCCACGCCTCACCTTGAAGCGATCTACAATGCCGCTATTGATTCAGGCGCTCTTGCGGGCAAGGTTTCCGGCGCCGGCGGCGGCGGTTTCATGATATTCTTTGTCCCGCCCGACAAACGCATGAATGTCATTCGCGCCTTAAGCCAGTTTGAAGGTCAAATAAGCAACTGCCATTTTACGAAACACGGAACGCAGGCCTGGAGGATCCTATGATTTTTTCCCGGCCTGAGTACAGACCCTAATGGAAGCGATTATTCTTGCCGGAGGTTTTGGCACCCGTTTGCGAAAAACGGTTCCCGATCTGCCGAAACCTATGGCGCCGGTGGCGGGAAAGCCTTTTTTGGAAATTTTACTTGCGTCACTGGCAAGCAAAGGCTTTCGCCGCGTCGTGTTATCCCTCGGCTATATGGCCGATACGATTGTCGCTCATTTTGGCGATCATTTCCGCGACATGAGCCTTGTGTATGAGATTGAACGCGAACCGCTGGGAACAGGTGGTGCGATTCGTCAGGCCTTAACCCAATGCCAAACGGATCATGCGTTTGTTTTTAATGGCGATACCTTCATTGATCTTGAAGTGGCCGAGATCGAACTTCAATGGACAACAAACCGCGCGCCGATCCTTGTAGCTTGCAGCGTGCCCGACACTGCGCGTTATGGCCGTGTTCTTGCCGCCGAGGGCCGCGTATCGGGTTTTTCGGAAAAAGGAGTTACTGGGCCAGGGTTAATCAATGCCGGCTGCTATGTGCTGCCGCCGCATCTTCTTGATGAGTTCCCTTGCGGACAGGCGTTTTCGCTGGAAACCGATTTTCTTGCTAAAAACGTGGCCAAGGAACGGTTCGATTTGTTCGTGACCAAGGGCCGTTTCATCGATATAGGCTTGCCAGAAGACTATCAACGCGCCCAAAATGAATTGGCAGCCTTCGCGTTGAATGGTTTCTAGTGTCCATTAAAGCTTGCTAGCGAAGTTTTATTGCCAGGAATCACGACTCTCGATTGGTAGTTCCTTATGGCAAGCTTATTGCCAGGTTTTCTTTACCCAACCTGGAATTTGATGTACCTTATCAATGATTACACAACCCCTGGAACGAAAACAAAACCAGAAGATGCCCAACAGATGAACAGGAAAGAAGCAAGTTTTATGAATGCGGGCGATGACGATTATCAAAGAAAAATTCAACAAGAATTAGCTATATATGAAAAGCAAGTGAATGTTCACGATCTTCCTCCCATATATCGCTATTGGGAGGGTAAATATTTGACCCCTCTCTTTCTTGAGGCCGGGTTTAAAACGATACCTGAATTTTTTTCGTCCAATTTTTTGAATGCCAAGAACAGGACTGGCAGCAAGAAAGCTAATTTTGTTAGCATCGGCGCTGGCAATTGTGACGAAGAGGTTTCCGTTGCAAAAAATCTGATCAATGCCGGATTCCAAGATTTCGTGCTTGAGTGCATGGAGATCAACCCCACCATGCTCGAACGAGGAAAAATACTCGCCAAAAAAAGCGGCGTGCTCAAAAATATGAATTTTGTCGAGGATGACTTCAACACCTGGGTGGCAAGAAAAAAATATGATGGGGTTATGGCCAATCAATCGTTGCACCATGTGTTAAAACTTGAACATCTCTTTGATCAAATCAAGTCCAGCCTTCAAGATGACGGCAGCTTTGTAGTTAGCGATATGATTGGGCGGAATGGGCACCAACGCTGGCCCGAGTCGTTGGAAATTGTTAAAAAATTCTGGAAAGAACTTCCGGAATCTCACAAGTTCAATGTGCTTCTTAATAGGCTCGAGAATGAATACGAAAATTGGGATTGCAGTAAGGAAGGTTTTGAGGGCATACGCTCGCAAGACGTTTTGCCATGCCTATTGGAACGATTCAAATGTGAAAAAATAATCAGCTTCGGAAGCGCGATAGATGTTTTTGTGGATCGCTGTTTCGGGCATAATTTTGACTGTAAGAGCGCACGGGATCGGGAATTTATTGATAGGGTTCACGCAGAAGACGAGGCAGGACTGATGAGCGGTAAGTTAACGCCGACCCACATGCTGGCCGTATTTGTAAATACCTTGCATTGTCGCCCATATTATTCGCGCGGGATTGATCCGGTTTCATTGGTTAGGCCCCCCCCTTGATTTATAGAGTCTACTGCGCCTTTAGGCGGAAAACGGTAAGACGGCCGATATCGGCAATCGGTTCGCCGTTAGTTTGTGCGTAGCGCAGTACCTTAGTGTCAACATCATTCTTGGAATCGCGGTCTGCGATTACAAAGTCAGCCTTTTCGGCATCGAGAGCTGTTTTTACATCCTGCAGACCCTTGGCTTCGATTAAGGTTTTGTTGAGCGTTGCATCGTACCAGTTCGTATAAATCGGCGTACCGCGCAGCAAAGCTCCATAGGGGTTCGTTCCATAAATAACGCGCGGATTAGAGGCTATTGAGTTCAGCTTTTCGTTAGCAAGGCGCTCTGGCGCGTCTCCGAGAATCATTTGCCGCCGTGCATCTGCATTGTAAACTGCGGCAAGGTCTTCACGCAGTATCCATCCACCTGCCGGAAGTTTATAGAAACCAAAGAAAGCAAGCATTATGGCCATGACCGAAATCGCTCTTTGGAGGGCGTGTTTTGAAGCGAGGCGCTCAAGGCCAGCCGCACAAATCAGCACAAACAGGGGAAAAACGGGATAGAGATAGCGTAGGTATTGTATTTGCGAGAGGATGCCTGCGCTGTAAACAACCGCGACGATCATGGCGATCGTCATAAGACGGGTGCGATGAATCGCGCAGGCCAAAAGACCTGGCGCAAGTAAAGCCATGAATGTTATCCCGATAGCTCCATTGGCCGCTTCAAGATAAGAGCTGCTGTTGAAGCTCATTTGATAGAGAAGGTTGGACGCAAGCTTGCCCGGCCAGCGTGAATCCGAAAAATTCTCGAAAGCCCAGTAAGGCGAATGGAAGAAGGCGTTTTCCAAAGGAAAAACGGGATTTCCCGTTGCCCACCACGCATATACGTAAATGAGCAGCCCAAGCGCTGCGCTTAGGACGGCCACGGGGAGGATGGCCCGCCAGTCGTTTTTGCCGAGGCGGCGATATTCCTGGCTGAAGAGCGCAATCAATATGACCGGCGCGGCGATAAAGAACCCGTGCAGTTTTACGGCGACCAGAGCGCCAAGAAGCACCGCAAGCCCCACCAGGGCGGCACGCGTCTTTGCTGAATTCTGCAACATAAGGAGTCTGACGCAGGTTATGGCCAGAAGCGCCAGCGTGTTTTCCACAAAAAGGGAAGCTGTGACGATAAGCGTCACAGGGATACTGAGAAAAAGAACCGTCACAAGCCGTGCGATCCTCGCGCCGCCCAATTCGTTTGCAAGCCCATAGATCTGCGCAACGATTGCGGCGAGAATAAACAGATTGAAAAGCCGCGCGGCCATTTCGCTGCCCATGGCGAAGGCGAAGGCATAGACATAATCCACGCCCATAGGAAAAAAAGCAAAAAAGACGTAATGCACAAAATCGAAATTCCAATGCCCCTGCGTCACGATCTGCGTCGGCACCATTAAATGCGTGACCATTGCATCCCAATAGCGCTCGGGCAGAGCCGCCTGGGCGGCATAAAACAACAGCGCAAAAATCATCATGGCTAAAGGAACAAGCTCGGACCACGCAGGGGGCGCTGGCAAGTCCCATGCCGCGATGCCGTTCAAACTCTCTATCACGCGCCGCCGAAAAGCCGGAAAAAACACAAGCGCGCCAAAATTCATGGTCAGCAATGCCCAGAACACGGGGGGCATGGGCGCGTGTAAAATGCTGATTCCGACAAGAACAAGAATAACCGCGCCAAGCCCGACAACAAAGGTGCTGACTATGGGAAGCTGCGCGCTTTCAGTCAGGGCCAGAACGGCATGGCCGGCCAGAAAACAGCAGGCAAGGACGAGAAGAGCGCCAAAAAAGCCCGCCGCGCCAAAAGCGGCGGCAAGAACAAAAAAGAGCAACAGGATGAGCGCCTGCACTCCCCGCTTGTTCCCTTCGCGCAGCAGGAAAATCCCCAGAGCCGCTATGCACAGCGATACAATAATGAGAACTGCCGTATGGCAGGCCAACGGCATGGGCCATAGATTTTTGAAAATATTGGATTTTGCGATGCCGAATCCGCAAACCGCCAGAGAACCAAGAAGCGCGGTAGCCAGAATCAGCAAGAACGGGCGCGAGATTTCATGTTTTGAAGCCATGCAGGGCAACTAATCATCTTTCTTGAAATTAAGAAAGGAAATTTTACCGGCTATCATATTTTTCCATCATATCTTATATTCCGCAAATAGCAGGTTCACAAACCAACCGCAACGTTCTGATAGCCCATGACCACTGCCCATGATCCTTTGACGGCGAATGCCGAAAGGCGAATCGCCGTCGTTATTCCATGCTTCCGGGTGACGCAGCATATTCTGGACGTTATCGATGGAATAGGGGCCGATGTCTGGCGCATTTATGTGGTCGACGATAAATGTCCTGACCAGTCCGGAAACTATGTCAAGGCAAACGGCCGCGATCCGCGCGTTGTCGTTCTGCATCATCAGGCTAATCTTGGCGTCGGGGGCGCCGTCATCACCGGATTCCGCCAGGCGATAGCTGATGGCTGCGATATCGTCGTGAAAGTTGACGGCGACGGCCAAATGGATCCGGCTTTCATCCCGAAGCTCATCCGCCCGATTCTCGCGGGAACAGCCGATTACGCAAAAGGCAACCGCTTCTGGAATGTATCGGACATTCAGGCGATGCCCTTGGCGCGTGTGTTCGGCAATGCCGTTCTCAGTTTTCTGACGAAATTTTCCAGTGGCTATTGGACAATTTTTGATCCCACCAATGGATTTATCGCCATTCACACGGCTGTTTTGCGCGCGTTGCCGCTCGACAAAATCAGCCGACGTTACTTCTTCGAAAGCGATCTCCTGTTTCGGCTTAACACGGTTCGGGCCGTTGTCGCGGATGTTCCCATGACGGCAATCTATCGCAATGAGGCTAGCAATTTAAAAATCGCGCGGATTTTTGTTCCTTTTTTGTGGGGCAACTTTCGGAATCTTTTAAAGCGCGTATTCTACAATTACTTCTTGCGCGATTTTTCTGTGGCATCGATCGAATTGTTGCTTGGTATTGGTTTTCTATTCTTCGGTTTGACCTTTGGTCTGACGAACTGGATTGAGGCCGCCACGCGCGGCGAAGCAGCCACGGCCGGCACCGTCATGCTTGCTGCATTGCCGATCATCATCGGCCTTAATCTGCTGCTTTCTTTTCTTCATTTTGACGTTCAAAGCATTCCGCGCCAGCCTATCCACCCCAGCCTGATCGACGTCGTGAAATCCTCCAGGGAAACATAAACGATGAAGATTACCTTCACGCTGGATCTGGAGGATCATCACCCTTCGCCGAATCCCAATCCGCGTTATCCAAAAATCACGGCCCGGATTCTCGATTTTCTCAGTGAACGCAAGGTCAAGGGAACGTTTTTTGTCCTCGGCGAGGTTGCCGAACATCATCCCGAACTTATCCGCGCCATTCATCGGCAGGGACACGAGATTGGATTTCATACCTATGCGCATGTTCCGCTGAATCGGGAAAATCCGGATCGTTTTCGCGAACAGACTCGGCGATCTAAAGCGTTGATCGAAGATTTGACAGGCGAGGAAGTCATAGGCTTCCGTGCACCATGCTTTTCTCTGACGCCAAAAACGCTGTGGGCCTTGCCGATCCTGGCGGAACTTGGCTTTCGTTATTCCTCCAGCGTTATGCCCGTCCGGCATCCGCTTTACGGCTTTCGCGGAGCCCCGCAAAAGCCGTTTCGTTGGAAAGATTCCTTGCTCGAAATTCCGGTGCCGATTGCACGGATCGGCCCCTTATCAGTACCTTTTCTAGGCGGCGTCTATATGCGTTATCTGCCGGATGTTTTTTTACTTACTCTTCTGCGTCAGAGCGTAAATCCCGCCTTATGGACCTATTGCCATCCTTACGACTTCGACCCGGAAGAAAAATTCATCGTCATGCGCGAAACTTCTGCTTGGGCGAGCATTCTGCTTTGGCTTAACCGCAAAAATACATACAAAAAGATTACAAAAATCCTTGATCGGGGTGCAGGTCTTCCCTTTCGGGATAACCTGAAAAACGGCGCGTATGATTCCGTTTCGGTTTTTGATCCTGCTATCGCCTTGCGTTTACAAGGCTTGTCTTGACCGGGCCATCAGTCACCAGTATGTCTGGTTCCTCGAAAACAATTGCAGACTAGGCATGCACAACAGGGGAATACATGCGCGACGCACCTTCAGATGAACTGAGTTACATACAAAATTATGATGTGAATAATTGTGAGCGGACACTAGCCGGTTTCTTCCTTCACAGAAGCCATGAGCTATTAGAAAACACGTTGCCCAAAGGAGGCCCTTATAACCGCATACTCGAAGTCGGCGCCGGAACAGGACACCATCTGTCTTATGTTAAACCTGATTTTCAACAATATGTTATGACCGACGGCAACGACACAATGCTGGAAATTGCATCCAGAAAATTCTCAGATCAACTGCTTTTAAAAAAACTGGTTCTTGAAAAACAAAATGCGATTGCCCTTAGCTATCCCGACAACAGTTTTGACCGGCTTATCGCGACGCACGTCTTGGAGCATCTGCCAAATCCAGTTAATGCCTTGAAAGAATGGAATAGAGTCGTTCGCCCGAACGGGATCATTTCGCTTGTTTTGCCGTGCGATCCGGGGATGCTGTGGCGGCTGGGGCGTCATTTCGGCCCCCGACGCAACGCGAAGAAACAGGGCATCGTCTATGATTATCTTCAGGCTGTAGAACATGTAAATTCTATTTTTAATCTCGTCGTTTTCATTCAATATCATTTTGAAACGGTTTTCGAGCTTTGGTATCCAACGCGCCTTCCGATACCAGACATGAACCTTTTTTATGTTTGCCACATCAGGACATCCGGCATGCAGGAGAAACAGCCATGATGGATCGCGGACGATGGATTATTTTGGCTTGTGTCATTGTCATGACGATAGGGCAGATATTGTTCAAACAGGTCGCCATCAACTACAACAAAACAGGAAACCTCTTTGATGTCAGCGTGATGGGCATTCTGGTCGTTGCGGGCGTTATGTACGTCGCTTCGTCCGGTCTGTGGGTTTGGGCACTTCGATCTGTCGAGATTTCCAGGGCTTACCCTTATTTCGCTTTAGGTTTTGTTTTCGTGCCTTTGCTTGGGGCCCTGATTTTTGGCGAGATGCTAACGCTTAAATATGGATTGGGCGTATTGATGATAATTGCAGGCGTCATCCTAACGAGTTCTTCCTAATGTTGATCCTGATAACCGGCGCGACCGGCTATATCGGGTCACGCCTGACGTGTCTGGCCCTAAAGCGCGGACACGACGTAACGATCTTATCCCGTCAAAGGCCCCCGTCCGTTGCGGCGTCCTGGATTGCTTTTGATTTATTGTCGGACAATCCCATTGAATTACCCGCTGGAATGGATGCCGTCATTCATCTTGCCACCACTTTTGCCGCGATGCCTTCTTCGACTGGTGAAATGGAAATTGTCGCCACGCATGAACTTATAAAAGCCGCGCAAAATACGGGAGCTAAATTTATTTTTGTGTCTAGTCAAACGGCGCGCGCCGATGCGCCGACCGCCTATGGACGGACGAAGTGGCGCATCGAACAGATGGTGCGGGCGGCGGAAGGCTGGGTGGTCCGGCCAGGACAAGTCTATGGCGGTTCTTTGCGCGGGTTGTTCGGCCTTCTCGTCAGAACCGTCAAAAATTTGCCAATACTCCCGGCATTTATGCCTGCTCCCCTAATTCAACCAGTTCATGTTGAAGATCTTGCAGAAGGTCTGCTGCGCATTGCCGAACGGCACGATATTCCCCCCAACATATATTGCATTGCCGCATCTGAACCCGTTTCATTCACAAAGTTTCTTAATGAGATTTCCCGAACGCGTCTTCGCCGTTGGCGAGGATTCGTTCCAGTGCCCGTCGCAGCTGTCAACACACTTGCTTTTATTCTCGGAGAATCATTGCGAACCCGGCTAGGGTTGGAACGTCTGCAATCCCTGTTTAATTTACCCCTTATGAAAACGCAGTCCGATCTCGATAAGCTTGGTCTTACGCTACGCCCCTTGCGTTCAGGGATGCATCGATCCGGCAACGATCGAAGAAGGCGATTGCTGCGGGAGGGACGAGCCTTCCTGACTTATATATTGAAGGAGCATCCTAATAGCGTCCTTTTGCGCCGTTACGCGCGTGCAACAGAACAGCTTCGTGATGGTCAAACATTAGTCTTGCCATCGTTGTTTTTAAACTATCCCGTTTTTTTGTCTTTGTTCGACAGGCTAACGTGGGGTGATCCAGCGACATGGGAAGAATTTTCATGGCGGCTGGATGTCGCAACCATCCTGGCAGAGGCAACCCCCTTGGGTGCTCACCGCTTTCTCGGTCTTGAGAACGAACAAGGAGCGTTAAGTCATTTGCTTCTGATGACAAAGGCAGTGGCAAACGAAGCCTTCTGGCGCGCCTTGCGAATATTCTTCTTCCCGTTTGTCCGCTTTACACTCGGTCGCGCGAGGAGGATTTCGTGACATCCGATTTCGACGTCATTGTTATCGGCAGCGGCCCCGCTGGTGTGTCGGTTGCTTTTCCGCTTGTGGAATCAGGACTGCGCGTTCTTATGGTGGACGGCGGCAAAAAATCGGACGTTCCACTGCCGACAACGAATTTCCTTTCAGCCCGCACCAAAGATGCCGAACAATGGAAATGGCTGATTGGTAAAGATTTTCACGCCCTCAAAATGCGCGATGTCGTTTCGCCTAAACTGCGCGTGCCTTCACAAGGCTATGTTTTTGATGAGTTCGAGCAATACAATAAAATTATAGGGAAAAACTTTAACATATTTGGTTCGCTGGCCACCGGCGGTTTGTCAAATGCGTGGGGATGCGGGGTATCGCGTTTTTCGGGCAAGGATATGACCGCATTTCCTTTTCCTGAATCCGATTTAGAGCCCTCCTACGCAGAAGTCTGCCAACGCGTTGGGATCAGCGGTGGTATGGGTGACGATTTGTCGGACTATTTCGGACTGGACAAATACACGCACCAGCCCTCCATTCCCATGGACTCGTTACATGCGCGCATATCTCAATGCTATGACCGCCGAAGAAAGAAGTTTCATTCGCGGGGATTTAGGATGGGACGCCCTAGAGTTACAGTCTTCACTAAAGATGCTCCCGAACGGCAAGCATGTGATTATTCGGGAAACTGCCTTTGGGGATGTCGGCTGCATTCTTTGTATTCTTCAGCGGATGATCTGCCCAAGCTTCGCCAATTTAAAAATTTCAGCGAAATGTCCGGTTTTGTCGTTGACGGTTTGAAGAACAATGACGGAATTTGGTTTGTTGAAGGGCAAAACATTGTTGATCATGAACGAAAATCAATTCAAGCAACACGTGTGGTTCTGGCTGCCGGCACGTTGGCTACAACGCGATTGACTTTAAAGGCGTTGAATTTTAGATCCTCTGTGCGTTTGCTGTCGTGCCCCACAGCTGCGTTTTTGCTTTGGTTGCCGTCATCGCTGGGGGCAGCCAAAGAACCGGGGTTCGGATTAGCTCAACTCTCTTTTACCTTGGCGCTCAGAGAGAACATTACAGTCTTTGGCTCAACTTTCCCGACAACAAGCCTATTGCGATCCGAATTTGTTCGCCATGTGCCGCTTCAACGACGTTATGCCATTGATTTGCTCAAGGGACTTATGAGTTCTTGCGTGGTCGGAAATCTTTTCCTGCCGGGACACTTGACCACTGCCGAAGCCAGATTGAACGAAGAAGATTCATTGGTCGTCACTGGACGATACAGCGACGAAGTTCTACCTTTGATGGAAGAAACAAAAAAGAAACTACGCAGAATTTATTGGCGATTAGGGGCCCTTTTGCTGCCGGATGGATTCACCATTGCGTCCCCCGGCGCAGATATTCATTACGCGGGCACACTGCCAATGCAAAAATCTCCGCGGATTGGCGAAACTTCTCAACTGGGCGAAGTTGCTAGCCTCGACGGACTTTATGTCGTTGACGGCGCTTGTTTGCCGTGCCTTCCCGGGAAATCGCATACCCTCACAATAATGGCGAATGCGAATAGAATAGGCGTCGCTTTGGCCAAACGGCTAAAATCGTGATTGCTTAATAATTAATAAGCATCGAAATCAAGAAACTCGAACACTGCAACCGAAAAATCCTCAGCCGCCGGAGCCTGCGCGTTCAAGGGGCGGTAAATGAGGTTGAGGGGCGACGGCAACAAACGGCGCGGCACGTTGACAACCCAACCAAGATCAAATCCCGGAAAACCGGCATGCAGAAAAAAGGGGCTGTGCGCCGCTAAACAAGCTGAACGTATAAGGCTTTTTATATCGATGTTGTTGCTTTCGGTGCGGTCACGGCGCGGAAAGAAACGCAAAAGAACGGCAACTGGGATAGGGCCAAAATGGTCGCACGTGGAAACCAACAGCCCCGTTTCCGAATAATGCAGCCAATAATGGGCAACCGGCGAACGCAACCGGTAAGCCAGCCGCTCGGGTGTCCATTCCCGCGCCCATCCTTTTGCGGACAGTGCGTAATCCAGCTCCTCTAACGTTGCAAGAACTTCACGCGGCACCATCCCCTTTTCTATAGACCAGCATGATACGCTATTGTCACGGATAGGCACGGCTATGCCTGCCCTCACAGGTAGCGGCGCCACGAGACGAAAGGCAAGTCTCCGTGTGCAACCAGGCGTGGCGTTGGCGTTGGAAACGCCAACTACGGCCATTATGCCATGATCGTTTCCGGCAGACGTTAAAGTTTGTTCAGCCAGAGACGTATAGACGCCTTTGCCGCGCGCCTTCTCACTCACAGCTGTATTCAGAGCCAAGGCAAACGAGAGTTTTTTTCCGTTTCCGCCCCATATTTGAGGCACAAGACAATAGTGCGCCATACACGCGCCGTCTTGCATCAAATTGGAAGAAATCTCACGCCCCTCAGGCGCCAACCGATATTGCCAATGCAGAAAATCGATGCCGTCGTATCGTGGAACCTTGAACACATCGTAAAGCAACCGAGCGACGGGCAATAAATCCCGCTTGTCATCGGCAAAAGTATCAGTCGTATGAGGCGTCATCATAGGCACTCGAAACCATAAATTATAATCAGGTTATTGCGACTTCATGCGAGGCACAAGCTTGTTGTTGTCCATTTCTCTCTGATTACCATGATTCTTTGCAGCTTCTGGGATGGGTGGTAAGGAAATTGGGAAAAACTTGAATCCTCATAATGTTTTGGCTGCGTAAAAAAGAAAAAAAATTTGACATGGCAAGAACGCGACTCTATAGAAAATGCGAATTTTCCAGATGGATATGCAATTATCTTTGCCAACGATCTGAAGCTTTTTAACGTCGCGCACGATAACAAGGTCGTTTACGAAAAGAAACGTTTTTCGGATAAACACACATATGAAATACGAGTAGACTAACTGAAGCCGTAACCAGGGTAAATGTATTATGGCATGCTTTAGCTTCCGCCGGTATTTTGCGAAGTCGCCTCTTTTGATTTCATTTTTACTTTGCGCCACAATCGCCATCGCACATGCTTATTATTACTTCTTTGAAAATGTCGATGACTCCTACATCGCCATGCGTTACGCATTGAACTGGGCGATTGATGGGCACCTGCTTTTCAACCGCTTCGACCAGACGAATGGGCTTGTACAGGGCTATTCGAATCCCGGCATGCTCGTCATCTATATACTTTATTATTTTCTTGGTGCCGACATCATGCTGGCAACGAAGATAGGCGGCGTGTTGGCCTATCTGGCATGCTTGTTCATGGTGATGGATATTCTCCGCCAAAGGATGGGTGGGAGGTGGATGGTGCTGGCAGGCCTCTCGATGGCTGCTACGCCAATTCTGGCGCAACACGCTTCCGGCGGCCTTGAAGCGCTTTATCTCGGCTTTTTCCTAACAGCAGGATACTGGTTTTCGATCAAGCCCTCACTGTTGGCGCGCTATGCGGGCGTAGTTCTCTTCGCCTATGCGGCCCTGATGCGTCCCGAAGGGTTAATGCTTATCGTAGCACTCCCCGCATATTGGATTTATGAAATATACCTTACGAGGAAAGAACACAAATCCCCGTGGGAGCAGGGCGGCCCCATGGCAGTTTTTTTACTCATCACGTTCACCTTCCTTGCCGTTCTCTACGCAACCTATGGCGCGCTTTCTGCAAACACTTATGCCGCCAAAACTGGTGGAAACACCTTGCAAGCCTATCTCACGACAGATGGCTATGCGTATCTACTGCATTACCTTTTCTATAATAAGTTTAACGCGCTGATTGCCTGCGCGGCCATTCTCGTTTCAGCGATTATGCTTTTCTCTGGAAAGTGCAGCCGTGCCGTTGTTTTGAACATGGTGTGCTTGATTCCGGGTGCGTGCTTGGCCATCATAGCGCGGCGCGATTATTTCCCGAATTTCCGGTTCATCGCGCCTTATCTGCCGCTTTTTATTCTGCTCTGTGCGACCGTTTTTTATACGTTACTCCACGAAACAGACATCCGGCCGCTTTACCGGCGTCTAGCGGGAACAGCGCTTTTCGTACTATGGGTCGCCGGAGCTTTGGCAGACGCCAGTGTCGCCTATGTTGATGTTACACCAGCCTATTTTCAACCGGACAGGGCCAACTTCATCATCCGTAAATCGAAGACTCACGCCTTTTATGCAGGATATTACTGGACGCCCTGGATTAGGCATGCCGACATCTTTGCCACTTTCGTGAACACGGATGGCGCGGTTTTGTATGGCAATATCGGCTACCCTGGAATGTTGGCGCGCGACATAGACATCATCGACCTCGCAGGCCTTGTGACAAGGGAATTCAGCGGCGTTAGCTCGTTGACGGGGCTTCATTGGCGCAACGAAACATCAAGGTTGCTTGAAAAGGTTCCGCCAAGCATCGTGGTGCTGAACGAGGGTATGAGACAAGACTATCCGTATTTTAATGATCTTCTTGCCAAAAATTTTGTGCGTATGGACTGGTTGAAATCGCCTGGACCAGGCGCGATGGACCATGAAGAGCTTTATATAAGCAAGGCCTCTTTTGCCCCGGATGGTGGAAGCCTTGTCCCTCTCGATGTCGTGAAACAACGTTATGAGAAAACGCTGACGTTGTTGCCGCATGATTATCACACCAATGCGCGCTATCTCGACATTCTTTACGTGGCGCAAGACGTAAGAGGCATCAAGTCTCTCTTGAGAACCATGCATGGCAGAAAGGTCCTTGGTTGGAACGTGACTCGCCTTCCCGACATAGAAAAGTATGCCGATGCACCGAAGAGTGAATCCATACCTCTACCAGTCGTGCGTGTGACGGACACGTCACCGTCGGAGCGCGTGGTGACGATGGATCTGGCCGATCAGGGTCTTGTTGTTTTCAGGCAATGGAATTTCGTAATAACAGGAACACCGGAAACTAATGCCATTATCAAACCCGCTCTGTGCCTCGGCACGTGCAAGCAACTTGACTCGCAGCAGGTGCAGTTCGACGAAAACGGCCAGGCGCGGCTTACCGTGGCCTTTGACCGCTATGCATGGTTCGGAAACACCGAACATCCGCCCTATCTGGAAGACAACGCCCCAAATTTCTGTGCTTATTTGGGATATCCCGACAAACCAAGCCCTGCGCACCCGCTCATTACGCTACCCCGTGACATTATGCCGGACGCGGCGGCCTCGCTGCGGCTTGAAATGATTGCGGCCAACGACAAATCAGCGCCCATTCTCGAACTTGTTGGCACGCACTAATGGTGCTTTTTCCCGTATCACGCCATTTGATGGTTCTAACGCCAAGGCTCAGACTAATTAAACCAGAGGCGGATAGTGGCGAGAAGGCGGTCGAACATATACTCGATCTTGTTTTTATGCCCGCGTGCAATGAAGCCTTCAGCTCCAGAAAAACGCTGGATACTTGTGGGCTTTCCTTGTAAAGATTCTTGGCGTCGCAGCTTGGCGCCGCGAAGAGCCCCGTTACTATGGCCGTAATGCACATGTCCCCTGGACTTTCTGACATTCTGAAGACTTTCCGAATGCCGCAACTCATCCTCTACATGGCGTGGAGCGATATTCGCGCGCGTTATAAACGCAGCGTTCTGGGGCCGCTCTGGATTACGATTGGAACGGCGATCGGTGTTGTCGGGCTTGGGTTTGTCTGGAGCGCTCTGTTCAAAATAGATCGCGCCGTTTTCATTCCCATGCTGACCATCGGGCTGATCTTGTGGCAATTCATGTCGTCATGCATCATGGAAGCGGCTCCCGTCTTCAGCCGACAGGCCAACATCATCCGCAATCTGGATCTGCCGCTGGCGCTGCATCCGGCGCAACTTGTTTTGCGGCATATCATTAATCTGGCGCATAATGTGCCGCTTATCTTTATCGTCTTTCCCATGTTGGGAAAGACTTTTACGCTGGAGGCTTTTATAGCTATTCCCGGACTTCTGTTGGTCATTGCCAATCTTTACTGGATAGCTTTGCTGATTGGCGTTCTCGGTGCGCGGTTTCGGGATCTGGAATATATGATCAACATGATCATGCCGCTGCTGATGTTCCTCAGCCCCGTCATGTTTCGGCCCAGCGCCCTGCCTCTTTCCGGGTTTTATATCTGGTTTAATCCTTTGGCCGACATGATCGAGATTATTCGCAGCCCCATGCTGGGCGAGCCGACACCACTATTCGTCTATCTTGTCAATTTTGGCTTGTTGCTGGTTGGCGGCACGCTGACGCTGTTTCTGTTTAATGCGAAGCGCAACCGCATAGCCTTTTGGGTGTAAGCGATGACCGCTGCCATTGCCTTCGACAACGTCACGATTCAATATCCAATTTACAATAGTCGCAGCATGTCCCTGCGAAACCAACTTGTGCGGATAAGCACCGGCGGCCGTATCGAGAGCGAGGCCGGACATGTGCAGCTCGTCACCGCACTGAAAGACGTCAGCTTTACTCTCAAAAAAGGTGATGCCGTCGGCCTTGTTGGCCATAATGGCGCGGGTAAGAGCACTCTGCTGCGCACGATGGCAGGCGTTTATGCCCCTGTGCAGGGTCATATCCGACGGCAGGGGCGCGTCGCCACGATGCTGGAGCTTGGCACCGGCATGGACCCTGAACTTTCTGGGTATGAGAATATCATCCGTATGTCGATGCTGTTGGGCATGTCCAAGGCGGATATACGTAAAAATACTAATGAAATCAAAGAGTTCACACAGCTTGGCGGTTTTCTAGAATTGCCGGTGCGCACCTATTCGTCCGGTATGGCAACACGCTTGATGTTCGCAGTGGCGACCTCGGTTAAGCCTGATATTCTTCTGGTGGATGAGATGTTCAGTACCGGCGACGCCGAGTTTCAAGTCAAGGCCAAAGAACGCATGAAAAGCCTGATCCGTTCGGTCGGCATTTTCGTCTTTGCTTCCCACGTCAGCGATTTGATAACGCAATACTGCAACCGCTTCTTTTTCCTTGAGCATGGCGTAGTTCGGGAGATTACACGGGACGAGCTGGTGGCGAGCCGGAACTAGGGTTTGGGTTCTGCACGTGTGGAAAATAAAGCTCTAGCCATGCCAACATCGTCATCCTTGAATCCAACAGCGCCACGTGCTCTTTTAGGCTGCTAAACGGGTCTTTGAGGATAAGGTTGGTATCCGATGCTTTCTTCTTTCACTGCGAAGCTTATGGTTTTCTGCCGCGTGCTGCGTATGCACCAATGGCTGAAAAACCTGCTTTTGTTTGTCCCGTCGTTTGCGGCACATCAGCTTACGAACCCCGATGTATGGCTGGCGCTCGTTCTGGCTTTTCTCTCATTCAGTTTTTGCGCTTCGTCGGTTTATATCACGAACGATCTTCTGGATTTGGAGAGCGACCGGCAGCATCCTCATAAGCGCGACAGACCCTTCGCTTCGGGACAGGTTCCTCTATGGATTGGGATCGTCCTGACGCCCGTATTATTACTGTTTAGAGCATTAGCCGTTTAAGTAGAATCAAGGGGGATTCACAAAGGGGTTGGATTGTGATTCAAGATAAGGGCTGGGAAGGAGGCCAGCCCCGATGCCGCGTCCCCTATCGAACGACTTACGAGAACG
>Ga0326728_10000704_pt1 | contig 127661 bp, 106 predicted proteins | sample MB3enrmetagenome_FD_207602 | JGI IMG/M metagenome (GOLD analysis project Ga0326728, IMG submission 207602) | Lab enriched peat soil microbial communities from McLean, Ithaca, NY, United States - MB31MN | ecosystem: Environmental > Terrestrial > Soil > Wetlands > Peat | place: USA: New York...
TTTGCCTGGTTAAAAAACTTCCGCCGCCTGACGAGCCGCTGGGAACATCGTGCCGTCAACTTCCTCGGCATGGTTCAACTCGGCTGCATATTGATCCTGTTGAGGCATCTGTGAGACTGCTTCTAGCCCACTACCCCAAGAATCCATCATTGACAACTGCTCGGGCAAAAGGAGAAACTACGGCCTTCGCCAGCTTTGCGTCTTTTGCAGAACTCGCGGGGGGCAGGGACGGGGAGGGGCCTGGCGGATGAATCCGATTGCGCTGCTTACGAACCGTCAGCCATGATCGAACGTCGGGAGTCCTATACGCTGGAGTCGACGCTGGAGACCGTCGAAAGCGCCGAACTGGCGGCCAGCCGCATCGCGGCCTCGGCAGGATTCGACGAAGACCAAGTCATGCAGATTGCCATGGCAGTCCGGGAAGCTGCGGTCAACGCCGTGCTCCATGGCAATGCATACGACCCGGCCAAAAAGGTTATGCTGGATTTTGAGCGTACCGGCAAAGACCTGGTGATCACGATTCGGGACCAGGGCAGAGGTTTGGATCCGGACAAGGTTCCTAACCCGCTGGAGCCGGAAAACCTGCTGAAGACTTCCGGCAGAGGAATTTTTCTGATCCGCTCTTTTATGGACGAAGTACAAATTCACCCGTCTCAGACGGGAACTGAAATCAAACTCGTAAAACATGTCCCCGGCTCAGCCGGAGGCGCGAAGGAGGAATCCCAGTGACAGTGAACATGAAGACGAGTGCTCGCCAGGTTGATGGCGTCAGCATTCTCGATTGCAGCGGCCGCATCACGCTTGGCGAAGGCAGCGTAGTTTTGCGGGACGCAGTCCGCGAACTGCTTTCCAAAGGCAACAAGAAGATTTTGCTCAACCTCGGCGACGTGTCCTACATCGACAGCTCGGGCATCGGCGAGTTGGTCAGCGCGTACACCACCGTCCGCAACCAGGGCGGCGAACTCAAGCTGCTCAACCTGAGCAAGAAGGTGCACGACCTGCTGCAGATCACCAAGCTGTATACGGTGTTCGACGTCAGAGAAGACGAGGCGAACGCGATCAAGTCGTTCAAGTAAGAGGTGTTGGCGCACTCGCGGGCCGTCCCAACGCCGGGGACGGCCCGTCTTGCCCGTTTCCTTTTTGGGACAAGTGCGATCTTTTTTTCCTTTGCTGCTGCTCCGCTCCCCACCCATCCTCCTAGAATTTTGTTATGGCAATCCTGCTGCTGTTGGCGGCGATGCTGGTTTCCGTCCTGGCGTCGGCAGATTGCATTCCCGTGGCTCAAGTCCGCGAGCACATTGGCGAAGATCAATGTGTGACCGGTAAGATTTTTCGCGTCAAGCATGGTGGACGCGGCGAGACCTGGTTCGACTTTTGTGAAGATTTCCGGGTTTGTCCGTTTACCGTCGTGATTTTTCCCGGCCATCTCAAGGACATTGGCGATGTGCGGCAACTGGCGAACCGGGTAGTTGAGATTCACGGAACTTTGAAGGAATACGACGGCCGCGCCGAAATTATCCTTAGTCAAGCGCGCCAGCTCGGCGGTGAAGCGGCGCATATTCCCAAACTCCCAAAGAACTATGACGTCGAGAACCGCGGCCACTACAGCGCCGGGAAAATCAGCTTTCCCCTGGCCAAGCGCGCCGCATCAAAGAAGCGCCAGACGCCGACTTTGCCGATCGAAATCCCCGACCCGAACGATGAGCCGGTTTCTGTTCCCGGCAGGAATCCTGGTTTGCCACCCTAGCGGACCGTTCGCCGGATGACAGCCGGGCCAGCGTATCAGCTACAATTCGTCATTCATGCTGCGCTACTACACGGCTGGCGAGTCCCACGGCGAGGCGCTGGTTGCTTTTCTTTCCGGCATGCCCGCTGGTTTGAAAGTCGACCAAACATTTCTGGACCGCGAACTCTGGCGACGCCAGCAGGGCTACGGCCGCAGTGGACGGATGAAAATTGAGCGCGACACGGCGCATATTCTGTCCGGCGTCCGCCACGGCCAGACCATCGGTTCGCCCATTGCGGTTCTGCTTGAAAATAAGGATTGGAAGAATTGGGCGGAGGCGCTCCCGGTCGAGGCAGGCGATCCCTCCAAGCACAAGCGGGTGCCGTCGCCCCGCCCCGGCCACGCGGACCTGGCCGGCGCCTTGAAATACAACTTCGCGGAAGCCCGCTATGTCTTGGAACGGGCGTCGGCCCGCGAATCGGCCGCGCGCGTGGCGATTGGAGCTCTGGCAAAATTGTTTCTGCGGGAGCTTGGCATCGAAGTGCTGAGCCATGTAGTCGCGGTGGGCCAAGCGACCGCAGATAAGGAAGCAGCCTGGCCTGCGATTGCGGAGCTTTACCAGCGCGAAGAAGTGCTGCTGAATTGCGCGGACGCGTCGGCCGAGGTGCACATGAAAGAAGAAGTGGACGGCGCCCTGCATAGCGGCGATTCCGTCGGCGGCGTGTTCGAAGTGGTGGCTCACGGTGTGCCGCCCGGCTTGGGAACCTACGCTCAGTGGGACGAACGGCTGGACGCACTGCTGGCCGCAGCCGTCATGTCGCTGCAGGCGGTCAAGGCTGTCGAGATCGGCGGGGGTATCCAGGCTGCCGCTTCCCCCGGCTCGGCCGTGCATGATGAAATAGGATACGAGAAGGCATCCGGATTTAGCGGCTTCACCCGGACGAGAAACAACGCCGGCGGAATTGAGGGCGGAGTTTCAAACGGCGAAGAAATTCGAGTTCGCGGATATTTGAAACCGATTTCGACATTGCGAAGACCTTTGCAGTCGGTCGATTTCGCAACCCGCGAGCCGGTCAAGGCCGCGTACGAGCGGTCCGACGTTTGCGTGGTCCCGGCAGCCGGCGTGGCCGCCGAAGCCATGGTCGCGCTGACTCTGGCCCGCTGCGCGTTGGAAAAATTCGGCGGCGATTCTATCGGAGAAACGCTGCGCAGCTACCAGGGATATTTGGAGCAGCTAAAGGAATACTGAAAACTGGTTTCACAAGTTCGATTTACGAGAGCGCGTTTCACAGATTGTTTTGGGGGTCGGACGACGCTCCCTCAGCGGCTAAAGCCGCGACCGGACGGCGTCCGAGACGGCATGGCTGAAGCCATGCCCTACCCAGATGCTGTTCATGAAACACGCTGTAATGACTGACCACTAAATGATTTATCCCATTGTGAAATTTGGAAACCCGGTCCTGGAGAAACCCACTGAACCGGTCACTGTGTTCGACGGGGAGTTAAAGAAGCTGGCCGAGGACATGTTCGAGTCCATGTACGAGGCCAAGGGCGTGGGTCTGGCTGCGCCGCAGATCGGCATTTCCATGCGGCTGGCGGTCATCGACGTGACTTTCAAGGAAGACCCGGATGCGAAGCTGGTGCTGATCAATCCCCAGGTCATCCATACTGAGGGCAAGTTCAGACAAACAGAAGGCTGCTTGAGCATTCCGGAATTCCGTGAGCCGGTGACGCGCGCGAAGAAAGTCACGATCCGCGCCCAAGACGTGAACGGGCATTGGTATGAGAAGACCGGCGAAGATCTGCTGGCGCGGGCTTTCTTGCATGAGACAGATCATCTGAATGGCAAGCTTTACATCAGCCATATCAGCGCCCTCAAGCGCGACCTGATCAAGCGCAGGATTCGCAAGCTGATTAAGGCTGGAGAATGGTAGGGAATCTGGAGATCGGATCATCGGGTCATTTCAAGACCGACCGATGGTCAGATCACCCGATCGCCCGATGACCCAATCGCTCACTCTCGTTTTCTGCGGTACGCCGCGCTTCGCCGTGGCCACGCTGGAAGCTTTGGTGGGCGCAGGCTTCGGCGTGCCTTTGGTGGTGACCCAGCCCGACCGGCCGCGCGGCCGCGGCATGGAACTGGCGTTTTCCCCGGTGAAGGAAGCAGCGCTGAAGCTGACGCTGCCCGTCACGCAGCCCGAGAAGATCAAGAACAATGAAGAGTTCCGCGCCCAGCTAGACGCGATTCATCCCGATGCTATCGTCGTGGTCGGCTATGGGCGAATCATTCCCCAATGGATGATCGATCTGCCGCGCCTCGGCAACATCAATTTGCACGCCTCGCTGCTGCCAAAATATCGTGGCGCTGCGCCGATCCAGTGGGCGATTGCGCGCGGCGAATCTGTCACCGGCGTAACCACCATGCGCATCGATGCCGGGCTGGATACTGGCGACATCCTTCTGCAAAAAGAGGTTCCGATCCAGCCGGAGGACACTGCGGAAACCCTGGGCCCTCGCCTGGCGGCGATCGGCGCCGACCTGATGGTTGAGACTTTGCGCAGCCTCCAGGCTGGCACGATCAACCCTCGTCCGCAGGACCATGCTCAGGCCACGCTCGCGCCGATTCTGCAGAAAGAAGATGGCCGCATGAATTTTTCGCTGTCGGCGCAGGAGATTTGCAACCGTCTGCGCGGTTTCCAGCCATGGCCGGGAGCGTTTGCCAGCTTTCGCGGCAAAGCGCTGAGCGTATGGCAGGCGCAACCCGTCGAGCGTCAGGTAGCCGCCGGGGCGTTACTGGTCGAAAACAACCGCCTCATCGTGGGCTGCTCGCATTCCGCGCTGGACCTGCTGGAAGTTCAGCCCGAAGGAAAGAAGCGCATGCCTGCCAACGCGTTCGTTCAGGGATACCGCCCACAAAACGGAGAGAAGCTTGGCTGAAGCCCCGACCTTCGTAGCGCCGCCGTTGCGGCGGCTGTCCGGCGGGCGTGTCGCCCACCGCATGACGCGAAGTGATAATGGAAGCTGATGCCCATCTCTCCAGCTCGCGTCGCCGCTTACGAAATTCTGCTACGCATCGAGCGCGAAGCTTCCTACTGCTCAGAGCTTTTGCACGCTCAGAAGTACGCCCAGCTTTCTTCCGTTGACCACGGCCTGGCTACCGAGCTGGTGATGGGCGTTTTGCGCTGGCGTTCGCTACTCGACGCGCGCATCGCGGCTCACTCTTCGCAGAAACTCTCCCGGCTGGATCTCGAAGTGCTGACCGCGCTGCGGCTGGCGTCCTACCAAATTATGTTTCTCGACCGTGTGCCTCAGCACGCTGCCGTGAACGAAAGCGCCGAACTGGTAAAGCGAGCGCGAAAACGCTCCGCCGTGCCGTTTGTGAACGCGGTGCTGCGGAAACTCGCTCGGGAAAAAGCGGAACGTCCAGAAATCCGCGCGGCCAGCGGCGCCGCTGCTTTGGCCGCAGCCTCCGCGCACCCGCTCTGGCTTGTGGATCGGTGGGTACAAGCGTTCGGACTCGAGCAAGCGCGTAAGATTTGCGAATACAATCAGCAGCCGCCGGAAACTTCGCTGCGGATCTCCGATGCCGCAGTCGAAGAAGAGCTGCAGCGCGAAGGCATTATGCTCGGTCCCGGACGGCTTCTCGCTTCGGCTCGCCGTGTAGTGTCGGGCGATATCACGCAAACCAAGGCGTTCCGCAGCGGCCGCGTTGCAAACCAGGGCTTCGCAATCCAGGATGAGGCTTCGCAACTGGTCGCGCTGTTGGTCGGTCGTGGTGTCCGCATTTTGGATTGCTGCGCAGCTCCCGGAGGAAAAACTCGCGTGCTGGCGCAACAGAATTCTGGCGCGACCATTGTTGCCGCTGAACTCCATCCGCAGCGCGCGCGGCTGATGCGCAGGCTGGTTCCGGAAAGTAATGTTTACATCATCGCTGCGGATGCGTGTGCCCTCCCGCTGGACTCGCAATTTGATCGCGTGCTGGCGGACGTTCCTTGCTCGGGAACCGGGACGCTGGCCCGCAATCCAGAGATCAAGTGGCGGCTGCAGCCCCCGGAAGAAAATGGCAATGACCTCGCCGATCTACAACGCAAGCAGGTCGCAATTCTCGAATCCGCCACGCAGCGGGTGGCCCCGGGTGGGAGGCTGGTTTACTCCACCTGCTCACTCGAACCGGAAGAAGATGAACAGGTGATCGAAAAGGCGATGGCCGCCAACAACGCTTTCCGCCTGGTCAACTGCCGCGATGAACTGGAGCGGCTGCGCTCGGAAAAAGAACTAATCTGGCCTAATCCTGATTCATTTGTCAACGGGCCGTATCTCAGAACGATTCCTGGCGTTCACCCCTGCGACGGTTTTTTCGCGGCGATCCTGGAAATGACCTGACACGTTGAATGTGTAGTAGCCCGCACCGGATTTTGCAAACAACTTCGATAGGTCTCCACGTAACGGACACGGACTTGTATCCGATTGGGGGAATTTTGAGTGGAGTGGAGATTTTTCGCCAATCGACAGACTGTGGTTCCTTGTACGACTATCCTCTCGCTGATAGCATTTTGTTGTTGCAAGACGATGGGCACGAGGCAATGGAATGACCAATCATGAAGCGTTTGCTTGGGTTCAAGAGTTTCCCGCAGCGGTGACCGTCTGCGATCGGAACGGGACCATATTGGAAATGAATGACAAGTCCGTTCGGACTTTCGAGAACAGCGGGGGCACCGCGCTGATCGGTTCCAACCTTTTCGATTGCCACCCCGAACCCTCACGCAACAAGTTGGAGGAGTTGCTCAACACCGGACGGACTAATGTCTACACGATCGAAAAAAAGGGAATCAAGAAGCTGATTTATCAATCTCCCTGGTATGAAAATGGCGCGTATCGCGGAGTGGTTGAATTGTCTATGGAGGTTCCCGTTGAGATCCCACACTTCGTGCGCGACGAGTGACATCGCAGCAGCGGCCCCCGCCTACAGCAGGATGTGCAAAATCAATTCTTGCCTATCACGCTTGACGTGTTCTGCCAGGCAGGCGGCCAGCTCAGTCGAAATCTCGCATAGCGCAGGCGCCGGGGCCGCGCGGATCGCCGCAACTGCCGCATGGGCTCGCAGACGGTGCAGCCGACGGTCCTTTGGCAGACACGGCAAACACCGACAGCTGGGGCGCAAGCTTCTTGCTATGGCACTTGGGGCACTCGGCTTTGTCGCGGCCGAACACCAGGGCTTCAAACTCGTGGTCGCAGTTTTGGCAAATGTATTCGAAAATCGGCATGGTCTCTCCCCGCAGAACTTCGGCGCTAATGTTTATTTAAAATCAAACCGTGGGAAATCCGCAAACCGAGATGCCCGAATTTGTGCCGCGTCGCTTCCTGCGCGGCGGGCACGTTCAGACCATCGCCAGCTTCCTTTTGCCGCGGCGCCTGTCGCTGCCTCCCAATGAGGAGCGGCTGATCGAGGTCGATCCCGGCGTGAAAGTTCTGTGCCATTGCCACTGGCAGCCGGATCGCCGCAATGCGCTGACCGTGATCGTGGTGCATGGCCTCGAGGGTTCCAGCGATTCGGGGTACATGCTGGGCCTGGCAGCCAAAGGCGCGGCGATGGGCATGAACGTGGTGCGCTTCAACCAGCGCAACTGTGGCGGAACGGACGCGCTTTCTCCCACGCTCTATCATTCCGGCCGTTCCGCAGACATTGCCCAGGTCGCCCAGCACTTCGTTGAGCGCGACCATATTTCCCGGCTGGCGCTGGCGGGATTCTCCATGGGCGGCAATCTGGTGTTGAAACTGGCCGGAGAATGGGGGAACCAAGGACCGCCGCAGTTTCGCGCTGTGGCAGCCGTGTGTCCGGCGCTTGATCTGGCGGCATCCGCGGATGCGCTTCACTTGTTCAGCAACCGCTTGTATGAGTTTTACTTCTTGCGGAAGCTTCGCCGACGGCTGTTCACGAAAGCGCGTCTGTTCCCGGGGAGGTTTGACCCAACGCGAGCGCAGGGCGTGAAAAGCTTGCGCGATTTCGACGACCGCATCACGGCGTATTATTCAGGATTCGCCGGCGCCTCGGATTACTATGCCCGCGCCGCCGCCGCCAACGTTGTGGAGCGGATTGCGGTCCCGGCATTGATTCTGCACGCGGCTAACGATCCCTTCATTCGCATCCAGCCGGAAACGCGGCAGAAGATACAATCCAATCCCAACATTACGTTCCATGAGACCGAGGATGGTGGCCACTGCTCGTTCCTGGCTGCAGCGCATGATGGCGACGATGGCCGCTGGGCGGAAACGCAGGTGCTGGATTTTCTGCGGAAGTTCTAGAACATTCTCGATTTGGTATAGAGCGCAGCTTTCAGTCGTCCCTACGGGACTTGCTCTGAATGGCCGAACGATACCCGGCGCTGAAGCGCCGGGCTATTTTCAAGTGTCCCTACGGGCGGATTCTCCCTTTACATTATTTCGAGAAATGCTCTAGAAGACTGCGGAAAAAGTGGTCGAGGCGAGGGACGAAGTACCTCAGGCGCTAAAGCGCGTAGTGATAACAAAGCGGTTATCGCAGCGCTGAAGCGCTGCGCCACCCAAAGCCGGACTTTTTCTGCAGCCTGCTAGAAGATCTTCAGGTGGATGACCAGGTACTTCTTCGGATTTTCCCGGATGGCCTTGACCAGATCGCGACCCTCGGTCAGGAACTGGTTCGAGTTATCGTACAGCGTCTGGTCCTTGAGCAGCTTCCCTGCGGTGCCTTCGCCGGCTTCGAGCCTAGTGGTAATGTCGGAAAGTTTGCCCATGGTGTTGCGCAGTTTGCTGGCAAACTCCTGATCGGTGGCCAGCGTTCCCAACGCGCCCTTGCCCGCGTTCACGTTGTCGGTGAGGTTTTTCAAATTGGCAACGGCATCGTTGGCGTTGTTGTAGAGAGTGGGGTCTTTCAGAAGCTTGCCGGCAGTTCCTTTGCCCGCGTTCAGGCCGTCGATGATCGCATTGAGCCGCGTGATCGTGCCGTTGGCGTTGCGATAGAGTTCATCGCTGACCACCAGCTTGCCCAAACTTCCCTTTCCGTTGGAGACGTCATTTGCCAGACTCTGGAATTGCCCCAGCATCGCGTTAAAGCGGTTGTAAAGCCCGGGATCATAAATGAGCTGGCCGAACGAACCCTGCCCGCTCTCCACAAAGGCCAGGATGCGATCCAGACGCTTTTCCAGAGCATCCATGTTCTGCAGCGTGCTCTGGCTGGCGCGGACAACATCTTGAATCTGCGGCGTCTCCTGCGTGGCCAGCACGTCTCCCTCGGTGACTTCCGGGCCATGCGCCAGCGCGCTGTTGATGTCAATGTAGGTCTCACCCAGCACGCCCGCAGTTTCCAGCATGGTCAATGAATCTTTGCGCAGGCTAGCGTGGTACACGGTGTTGACCTTCATGGTGACTTCCACCGGCGTCAGCTTCCGCGCCGGGTCGGTAACTACACGAATCCGGGTGACGTTGCCGATGTCCACGCCCTGCAGCCGCACCGGGGAGCCTACGGTCAAACCGCCGGCATTATCGAAGTAGGACAACAGAATGATTTTGTGGGTGAAGACGCCGCCGGTGCCGCTCATCAGCAGGACGAGAATGCCCAGCGTGATGCTGGCCGCTATAACGGTAACACCGACCTTCAGTTGAGACCACTTCAACTGTTTCTGGCTAGGCACCTGTTCTCCCTAAGAGGTCATCGCGAACATTCTCCGCGTGGTCAAGCGTCCGACGTTGATTGCATCATAGCAGACCGATGGCGTGTGGAACGCGTCAGGCGCGATTGGGGTGCACAGTTTGAAACAGCACCACTGCCAGCAAGTAGGCCAGCGCACCGCACAGCAACGTGACGTTCAACCCGTAACGGATGGCTACCAACATCGCCAGTACCGACCCCAAGACGCTCGACCCTGCATTCACGGCCCAGGCCCATTCGACGGCATTGTTGCTTTGCTGCGGAAACTCTGGAGCGGGCGCGCTGGCCAGCACCCTCAGCCCGGTTGGAAAAGGCATGCCCATGGCGAATCCCAAGGGAACCAGCAGGGCAACGCTGACCAGGAACTTGGCTGGGAACGGGAGCCCAATCAGCGCATTGAGAAGCGGCGGCAAGATCAGCACGTAAACCACGAGGGCGGCCACGATCAGCAAAAGCGGGATTCTGGCATTCCCGGCCCGTGGCAGCCATCGGCGAGAAGCCAGACTGCCTGCCCCGCTGGAGAGCAAAAGCAGAAACACGACTACGGTGAGCGCATACGTTGGGTGCCCCAGAAACAAAACAAACCTCTGGATGAAAGCGATCTCCACCAGAATGTAGCCCAAGCCCACGGCCACAAAATACAGCAGCCGAAGCGGGCCATGGCTGCGGCCTCCGCTGAAGGCAAGAGGCACAATCAGAAACGCCAGCACGGCCAGCAACGAAATCACCAGCACCATGAGCAGCACTGCGACTCCAAGATTCACCTTCCAATCGATTCCCTGCGAGAGTCCCTCATGGTGCAGCATCTGCCCCAGCTTCACAGTGAAGAAAAAGAACGGAGCGTTGTCATCGACCGGCGCCACATTGTAGGGATACTGCCGCGCAAAAGCATAAGGGTCGTTGCTGGCGATCAACGCAGAAAACGCATTCGTGCCTGGCGCTGAGGCCTGGGCTTCCGACGGAAGATACAGTGCAGCCAGGTCGTAGTACTTCTTCAGATGTTGCTGCACCGCGGCTTCTTCGTCGGATGTGAACGCGCTTTTCTTGGCGAGGACAACGACCGGAATTCCGTCGGCGTTCAAAGCACCGTCCGACACCACGATGAAATTCCTCGCCGGATTGGTGACGCCCAACTGGTGCAACGCTTCCATGGCGACGGAAACCACGCGCAGCGCCTCGCGCGGCTCGCGGAATTCCCAGCGCGTAATGGCGATCATTCCGTCCGGCTTCAGGTGGTCGAAATACTCGCGAAAAGCGTTCACGGTATAGAGATTGTTCTCGCTGAGCGCGAACGCGCCGGCCGCGGTCGAAGCCCAGGTATCGACCAGGGTCATTTGCACCACGTCATAGGTTTGTGGCGCATTTCGTACAAATGAACGCCCGTCGGTCACATGAAGGTGCACCTCCGGCCGTTCATAAAGGTGTTTGGAGTAATCGGCGTAGCGGCCGCGCATGATGGTGTTCGCGATGATGGGATTGATTTCAATCCCGGTCACATTTGGGCTGCCGTTGGCCACTGCGCGCAGAACATCGACGCCGCCTCCCGGACCGATGATGGCATAGTCGCCGCGCGGCCGCAGCACGTTGGCCAGCGCCGGCGGCGCTGACATGAGATCATCTTCCCACTCCGAATCATGCCACTGGGCAAGATCGGCATTCATGATGTAGGTGGAAGCATCGGCGTCGATCACGATCGCCTTCCCGCCGCCCTGCCGGTCCACTTCCACGCGGGAGATGGCATTCCAGCGCGCAAACTCCACCCAGGAGCGATCGCGGAGCAATCCTTTGGCGTAGATTACGTCAATCCATCGTCCGGAATAGTTAGCCGCAATCAGACATGCCAAGAGCACCGCCAGCAGAGCAGGAATCTTGCGGAAAGACGGCTTTGCGGCCCAAACCACCCCGGCAAGAGCCGCCATGATGGCCGCAAACAGCACGGTGTTCGGGCCGCCCACAAAATTCAGCAATGGAACCACGCCCAGGCAGGCTAGCGCACCGCCCGCCAGATCCGCTCCATAGAGTCGCGGAATGTGCGCCGCCTCGCGAGCGAATAGGATCGAAAATTCCAGGCCGGTCAGATAGAACGGCACCGCCGATACGAGATATATCACCGTGAGGCGGAGAAAGTTGCCGCGCGTCAACTCCAGTGACACCGGCACATGCAGAACGATCTCCAACACAATGGGAATGACCACGGCATTCGCCATGCAGAGCGAGGCCAGCAGGCCACGAGTGTCGAACCGAGACAGCCAGTTCCTTCCCAAATACGCGAAAACTCCCCCGGAGCCCAAGCCCAGCAAGGCAATCGAAATCGCCAGAAAGGCGAAGTGATAAAACAACACCACCGAGAAAATGCGGGTGAGGGCCAGTTCGAGCAATAGCGCGGAAAAGCTCGAAATCGCGACTCCGGCCAACAGCGCTGGTCGAGCTGGAGAGCCGGTTTTCGAAGGGGAGCTGGTTGTGAGAATTTCGCTGGCAGCGGACATGAACTTTCCGTTGGGAACGGGACAGTCTAACAGAACCGCGGCTTGGCGTTGGGAGGACCCAGCTAAAGGCTTTCCTATGCGGGCAGCGGGATGGTTGCAGGCGGCCAACCGCCGGTTGGCGGCGCCCCAGCCCACGGGCTAGCCGAGCAGGTCATGCTCACGTTTGTGGAGTTAAGACCACGTGCGTCAATGACCCCACCGACGGATGTCAAAAGGTTGTTCGAAGTGTTCAAGATGTAGTTCAACGCGCCGCAGAAGTCAGGACTCAGAAGGGTCTGCGACACCACGTAAGCATCGACGAACGCTGGTGAACCCGGCGCAACGGCTCGAACTCGCTTTGTAGACGGCATTCTGTCCTAGGCTCTGCGCCGCTGCTCGCGTTGAGAGCACCGCAACAGATCCGACCAGAACCGCAACAGTTGCCAACAACACGCCACGCAAAAACAAGAACCTTAGTCCGTTTTTCACAAACTGTTTCTCCGTCTACCGCTGAGATTCCTGCAAGATCATGAACCGCACACTAACTCGCTAGTGGCTAACCTCGAAAACTGTTCCGCAGTATGCTCGGCAACTGCCCCCTCCCCCTCCCCCTCCCTGCGCGGTCGTGCCGTAGAGATCACCGCTCTTATCGCGAAGTAGGCAAGGCCCGGGGTTGGCGCCGTCTTGGCCACTCTTGAACTCATGCAGAAAGCTAATGGCCCACTGGTTACCTTTCCCAGCCGACGGTTCGAGACGGAAGACACTCCCGCCGTACGGGCTTGGAGCCGTTTCCGTTGTGCCATAGAGCTTTCCACTGGGGTCGAAGAGCGCGACCGATGGTATATAGCTGTAGGTGTCGCTGCTAAATTCGTACAGGACGGCTTCCTTCCACCCGTCGCCGGCTGGTGCCAATCGAAAAACGATTCCCCCTGCCTTGGCGCCTCCTTGCGCCGCGCCATAAAGCAAGCCATCGGCACCGAAAATGACGCCTGCATTCGGCCCGGCACCGTCGTTGCCATCCTTGAACACGTGGATCAGTTGCTCCTTCCACGCTCCGCCTTCTTTTTCCGGTGGCCTGAGTTCGAAAACGGTGCCACAACCTCGACCTTGACTATACTGGCAGTTATATCCCCCATTGAACGATGTGCCGTAAATCGCGCCGTTGGCATCCAGGATCAACCCACCATTGGGGCTCTCCGCGTCGCCGTACTTCTTGCCGGACGCGATGCCCGCAAAGTGGTGCAGGACCTTCTCCGTCCACGTCCCACCCTTCTTCTTCGGCGGACTCAGCTCAAACACCGTCCCGCATTGGCCTCCGTAGAACGAATTGCAGGTCGTTCCCTTGCCACCGCCAAACTGCGTGGCCCCGTAAAGATTGCCCTTCTTGTCAAACACCAAGTCGCCCCACGCCAGATACCCGTCGTTGCCGCCTTGAAAGCTGTAGAGCACGGTTTCCGTCCAACTTCCGCCCTGCTGGCTTGGCGGAGATAGCTCATACACCGTTCCACAACCCACCTTTGTCCCAAGAAGCACACAGTTGCCGGTGCCGCCGTAGGCGGTGGTCCCATAGAGATTGCCAGAGCCGTCTATCACCAGACCGCCGGCGGGCAGGCTGCCGTCTGTGCCGCCTTGATTGAAGCCCTTGAAAATGTACAGCACCGTCTCGCTCCACGGATCGCCCTTTTTCGCCGGAGGCGTGAGTTGGAAGACGGTCCCGCACTGGCTCGGAACGCACTGCCCGCCCCCTTGCGTGGTGGCTCCGTAGAGGCTGCCTGCCGAATCAAAAACGATCTTGCCTACAGGCAGTGCGCCATCGCTATTGCCGCCCTGGAAGCTGTACAGCACCTGCTCCTTCCACTCGGCCGAGGCGGAGGAAGCAAACATAAGAAAGACCAGGGCGATCACGAATGTTCGGCCTACCGCGAGAAACCACTTATTGGGTTTCATACTCCGGCGAGACTCCTTACGGGCAGCTATAGGTGGGCACGGCGAGCAGGCCCGCAAACGCCCTGTCGTTGTCGATCACTCCGAAAGGCGAGTTTGGGACTTCTTTGAGGTTCGTCCCGTTTGCGGCCAGTACCCCGATCGACTCCGGATCGTTGACCTCAGATACAAAAAGCAGGTTTCCACTCTGGTTGGCCGCCAGCCCCAGCGCGAACTCCCCGGGTTTCTGCAGAGTGATGATGTGGTCGAAGGTCAAGTGACCGGATTCGGCCACTGACAAGACCGTGATTTGGTGGGATTGGTTATTGGTCACGTACAGCTTTTTCTGATCGGCACTGAGCAGCACGTTGTTGGAGTTTGATCCGTGGGTGTCGGTGAAATCGGTCACTTCGCTAAGCTGCCCATTGCTATGGATGCTAAACACCTCCACTTGGGTATTGGGGTTGGTGTCTCCGAAGAAGACCTTCGAGCTGTCGCAGCGGATGTCGATCCCAGCCGGCTCACCTTTCGATTGGAACGGACCGAGCTCTTCGATGGTGCTGTCGGTGTAATCGATATGGAAGGAGTCCACCGGACCCATGTAGCTGGCAATCAAATAATTGCCGTTAGGCGTCACTTTCAGGGCAACCGGCGAGTAACTGAGACTGATTGTAGTGGCGAGCCTCAATCCGCAGTTGGAGGAGATCCGCATGACGGAAATGCTGTTGGATTCGGAGTTGGCGGCGAACAGCAGCTTGCCTTTGCCCACCGCCAGGCTGATTCCTGACATCTGTGCGCCGGATGCTCCATCGGAAAACGGCGACCCGGAGACTGCGGTCAGATTGCCGTTCTTGGAGTTGATCCGAAAGGCGGCAATAGTGCTGCTCCCCGCGTTGGAAACGAAGAGGCACCAATTCGCGCGGGTTTGTGCCGCCGCGATGGGCTGGGATGCATAGTAGCTGGCGCTACCCGATCCCCTCCCGCCGGTAGAATACGTGTGCAGAACTTTCAGCGATCCCGTACTGTCAACGCTGAGCACGGACGTGCTGTTCCAGCTCGCAATGTTGTCATTGGTGTACACATATTGCCGCGCCACGGAAGCCGAAGCGCATGCCAAACCCCCGGCGGCCAGGAGAAACAGCCACAACTTTGAAAAATAGCTCATATCGAATCGCCTGGTGAATCAGCGATGTTCGGTAGAAACCGACAATAGCTCGGGTTCACCGAAGTCAGCTTCAGATTGCCTCGACGCGAGGCGCCGAAGAAGGAGGGAGGTGGCGGGGGCTTGTCAAAGCCGGACAAGCACCGAGCCTAGGTTAGAAGCTAGTACACGGCCGGGGCTGTGTCAATGGCCTAACTTGGGAGTATGAGACGATCGCGCAAAAAGCTGAAAAGGCGGCTCTTACGAGCCGCCTTTCGTCCGGATTTCTGTTCCAGTGGTTCTTATGCCGGCTTGACGTTCTCGGCCTGCCACCCTTTCGGGCCCTTGACCACGTCGAACTGCACTTGCTGACCTTCCTGCAGGCTGCGGAATCCGTTCGCCTGAATGGCCGAGAAGTGCACGAACACGTCCTCGCCGTTCTGACGGCTGATGAAACCATAACCTTTGGCATCGTTGAACCACTTTACTGTTCCTGTTTCCATGGTGTTGCTTTTGTTCCTTTTTTGTTTAGATATGCGCTGGTGTTCTCGCCGGACTTCTGCAGGCAGGTCACGCTGGGTTAAGCAGATGCTGCGTAGTGCAAAAACCGCAAAGATCAAACGCTCGCATAGTTTATCGCATCTACTATCAAGAATGCTATGATTATTTTGGGTTGGTAATCATAAGTAACTACTGCTCAACAGCTTAGCGGGATGGCAAGCTTCGCGATCGGCAAGTGCATGAAAATACGTATCCTAGCAGTCTTTGTGTTTCTGGTTGCCTTGACTGGCGGGTCCATAGCCGATGTCATTGATGGCGTCAAATCCGCTCTGGCGACCGGCAACTTCTCGGCTGCTAACTCGGCACTAAGTCGCTATCGGGATCAGCACGGAGCCGATCCGGCTTATATGGAAGCGCTGTCATGGATGGCGCGCGCCTCCCTGCAGGCAAGGCAGCTCGACCAGGCAGAGAACTATGCGCAGCAGACGGAGAGTTTGGTTCGCGAACAGCTCAAGGCTCAAAGCCTTGATACCAACCCTCATCTGCCCATCGCATTAGGCGCGGCGATTGAAGTCCAAGCCCAGGTTCTGGATGACCGCGGGCAGCGCGACAAGGCGGTAGCCCTGCTTCGCCGTAGCCTGGCCACCTATGGCGCTACATCGATTCGGGCGCGGCTGCAGAAGAATCTGAACCTGTTAGGGCTGGTCGGACAGCCAGCTCCAGCGCTGATCACCGCACCATACCTCGGAGTGCGCCCCTCGCCTTTAGCGAACATGAAGGGCTCACCGGTGCTGCTGTTTTTCTGGGCGCATTGGTGCGGAGACTGCAAGCGCGAGGGACCCATCCTAAGCGAGCTAAGCTCGGAGTTTGCCTCGAAGGGATTGCAAGTGCTTGCGCCCACGCAGCTTTATGGCTATGCTGCCGCCGGCGAAGATGCGAAGCCCAAGGATGAACTCACCTATGTCGGCAAAGTGTGGCAGCAGTATTATCCCGCGTTGCAAAACGTGCCCGTCCCGGTGAGCAAGGCAAACTTCGATCGCTACGGAGCCAGCACGACTCCCACCCTGGTGCTGATCGACCGCAAAGGCAACGTCGCTCTTTACCATCCCGGCCTGATGCCGTATGACGAGCTGAAGAACGCCATCGAGAGGGCTTTGGCCGGTTAGCGCCTCATCCCTCGTCAAATCTGCTGGGGGCTGGCCCACCCGTTTCACATAGTCAGGAGCCAGAACCTGGGTTGCCCCACTCCTGCGTTTTTTGCAGGGGTGGGCAAGGTTAGCCGTCACATCACCCGTGAGCCACACCGCGCTACGATGGGGGCTGGCCCACCCGTTTCACATAGCCAGGAGCCAGAACCTGGGTTGCCCCACTCCTGCGTTTTTTGCAGGGGTGGGCAAGGTTAGCCGTCACATTACCCGTGAGCCACACCGCGCTACGATGCCCCCATGTCCTCCACCTTGCAGCGCTTCTATGATGCGGGCTACCTGCATTTCATCACTTTCAGTTGTTATCAGCGGCGTCCGCTTCTGGGCGACGCCCGCCGACGTGATCTGTTTCTTACCATCCTTGAACAAACGCGGCAGGCCTACCGCTTGGTGATTCTGGGCTACGTCGTGATGCCCGAACATGTGCATTTGCTGATCGGCGAGCCAGATCGGGCCAACCCATCCGTCGTAATCCAGTCAGTGAAACAACGAGTTGCACAAACGGTGATCGAGGCATGGCGGACGCAGCATCCCGGCGCGTGGCCCTGGAGGGATTCGTCAGGGGAATGTCATTTCTGGCAACGACGGTTCTATGATTTCGTGGTGTGGACTGACAAGAAGGTGACGGAGAAGCTCGACTACATGCACGAGAATCCGGTAGAGCGGGGATTGGTCGCGAAAACCGAAGATTGGACCTGGAGCAGCTTCAGACATTACGAATTCGATGAAGCTGGGCCAGTTCTGGTGAACGAGCGGGTGCCGGCCAAGTTGGGCACGAGAGAACGCCAGACCTGGGGCGGAGGTCAAAAGCTGGCGGGCTGATCGGTCGGCTTGCCCACCCCTGCAAAAAACGCAGGCGTGGGGCAACCCAGGTTTTGGCTCGTAGCTGTATGAGGAGGGTGGGCCAGCCCCCGAACGTTCCTAGTGTAGTGCGTCAAACAAATCGACGTTTATATTTCGAGTCGCGCGGCCCTTCTTCGTGCTCTTCGCGGATGTTCTTTGCGAGCTTTGCGGTCAAGAGCCTTGCTTTCTCAGCGCGATACGTAACCGGGGTTATTTTCGACGCACTACACTGGTCATTGTTCTTATCTCCCGACGGAATCGTAAGTGAAGGTACTACTAGACATTTACCGAAGAACACTCAGCCAGTTGTCGCGAAGATGTAAAGCCCTCGTAAAAAGCTCCGATGCCAAGAAGGGTCGGGCGAACACGGGGACGGTGGCCCACTCAAGCCCGATTTCGGCTTGAATAGTTCGCTGATGTTTGGAGGCAATTGAATCGCGACAATTACTCTGGATTCGGCGGGTGCGGGTGCCCCATCCTAACGTCGCGGAAATAGTCTGATCCCAAGCGCACTCTGGTTTTGCGACGTTAGGGTGGGGATTTTGACCTTTGACCGTTGGACGTATTGCGCCCCATTTCGCTCGAGCTTTACCAGGGGCGGGCGGCCTACTCAAGCCCGGCGTTGGCTTGAGTGAGGATGTTCCGATCTCCCCAACTCTGTCATCCCGACCGGAACAGATCATCGCGAAGGCTGATTTATCCTCAGCCCGGAGAACGGATCGCTCAAGATATTTACCAGGCGGCCTTTTTCTTGGATCACGCTGCAGTTTATTTCATTGGGATCGCAGTCGTACTTTTCGTTGACATCATCTTTGTCCTGTCTAAGGGTGACCGTGCGCACGGAGTCGAGTTTAATACTCGGCTGCTTGTCGATCTCCTGGAGTGCCGGGACCTCATTCAGGTGAATGAATTCCCTTAACCGCTGTTTTACGGGCGCATGCATCCTGCGAGGATCTGCGGCGGCCAGCGCGGCGATAACGTCATCACCTAAGCCCAACACAAGCCCAATTGCGTGAACCAAACCGCGCCTAAAATCTGGAATATATCTAGTTAATGTATCCAGTTCTGGTTTTCCCAGACCCTTGCCACCGTGCAGAAGTGCGCCACGCATCGACCGGATGGTCTTGAAAGCTTTCGCATCGACGCCTCGTTTTTCTTCCATGACATACCGGATGCCTTCGAGGACATTCACCGTTTTTTCTGCCTGTGCCACCTCCGCTCCGCAATGATTACATCTGCTGATGGGCTTATCGCATCTCGGACATGAACGAAATACCCGCTGAACTGGCTTGAGGATCGGATCGAGTACCTCAAGACCAACCCAGTAGGCCGTGAACTCGTCGAGGATTGCGGTCTCCCCAATGCCTTTGCGAAGCCACTTAATCGCCCGGTCGACCCTTTCCATCCCCTCGGCGGCTTCCTGCGACGTTGCCGCTTTCCCCCGCAGTTCGTTCGCGGCAGTCACTATGGGCATCAAGAGAAATCCGTTGAGCATGCGTGAGACGACTGCGGTCCCCAGAGGATTGTCCGCCACCAGTTCGCGCTCAGTTACCCCAGGAGAGGCGTCGTATGCCAAAACGAATTTGGGCGCGGACGGCTCAGCTTGCGTAGCGAGCGTGATCATATCCACGACGAAATTCGCAGCGTGATCACATTGCAGTATCGCCTCGGTGATATTCGGGGCCTGAATATGAGCGTCGAACCCAATGCCCTGGGGGAGCGACACTGCTCCCTCTTTTTCAACGAGGTCATAGAGAACAAATGAAGGCTGGGTGCTGGCCGTCCCAATAAACTGCTTTAAAACGCGATTTTTGTCCTGAAGTTGGGCGTACGTTGATAGCCTTACCCTTAGCGGACACGCGAACCGAACAAAATACTTCGGCATATCGATTCCTCGACCAATCCCGACTGATTGTACGACGAAGCTATTCTCCCGCCGGGTGCTCCATCCTAACGTCGCGGAAATAGTCCGATCCCAACCTCACTCTGGTTCTGCGACGCTAGGGCGGGGATTTTGACCTTGGGGTAGAGACCCGGGGACAGTTCACACGGCACAATCACTAAGCCGATCTTTTCAACATGGGTCGTCGAAGGACATGGCCTTTCCACATCCACAATTCCGAAACGACCATCACAGGAAGGAAGACAAACCGAGGAGGGCCCCAGTGTTTCACGCTAGCCAAACCCGCCTCGGTCCGGCATTCCAGAGATCCTCAAATCTGCTGCGTCTTCCAGCGTCCTCGTTTGAACAACACCGCGCTCGCCGCCGCGATCGAACACTCGGCAATCACAATCGACGCGTACACACCGTTCGACTGCCAATGCAGGCCAATCGCCAGCCAGTAGGCCAGCGGGATCTCCAGAAACCAGAAACCGAACAGGTTCACGATCGTCGGCGTCACCGTATCGCCCGCTCCGTTGAAAGCCTGCAGCATCACCATGCCGTAGGCATAGCCGATATTTCCGTAGCTGACGATGCGTAAACACGCCGCGCCCAGTGGCACCACCGCCGGATCGTGCGTGAACAGACGCACGATCGGCTCCGCAAAGATCACGAACAACACGCCCACCGATCCGAGAAACAGCATGTTGTAGAACCCGGTGCGCCATACTGATTGCTCGGCGCGCTCCGGCTGCTTCGCGCCAAGATTCTGTCCCACCAGGGTTGCGGCGGCGTTGCTCAGTCCCCACGAAGGCAGGATCACAAACACGACTACCCGAATCGCGATCGTGTATCCCGCCAGAGCGGCTGCTCCAAACACGCTGACAATCCGCACCAGGCCGATCCAACTGGTGTGCGCGATGGCGAACTGCAGAATCCCGGTGAGCGAAACCCGCACCAGCCGCCACAGCACATGCAGGTTGACGCGAATTTGGCGGGCGAGAATCCGTATGCGTTCGGTGCCGCGCAGCAACCGGTAAAATTGATAGGCCACGCCGATGCTTCGCCCGGTGAACGTCGCCAGCGCCGCGCCGGTTACGCCCAGGCGGGGGAACGGCCCTAATCCAAAGATGAAGCAGGGATCCAAAATCAGGTTGATGATGTTGGACACCCAGAGCAGCCGCATGGCAATGGCCGCGTCGCCAGCGCCGCGGAAAATGGCGTTGTTCAGAAACAGCATGAGCACCACGCCGCTGCCGCCCAGCGCGATCCTCGCGTAGCCGCTCCCGCTGGCCACGATCGCGCTCGATGCGCCCATCAGCCGCAGCAGTTCGGGCGCGTAAATCCAGCACGGGACGCCGACTACCACCGAAGTGACCAGCCCCAACACAATCGCTTGCACGCCCGCTACAGCCGCATCTTCCGGATCTTTTTCTCCGATTCTGCGTGCTACCATCGCCGTGGTTGACAAGCTCAGTCCCATAGCAACGGCAAATACAAGGCTCAGCATTGACTCGGTGAGACCCACCGTTGCGACGGCGTCCGCTCCCAGGCGGCCTACCCAAAACACATCCACTACGGCAAACAGCGATTCCAATACCATTTCCAGAACCATGGGCACCGCGAGCAGAAAGATGGCGCGGTTCAGACTGCCGGTGGTGTAGTCCTGGTGCGAGCCGTGGACCGCCTCCCACAGCGACTTCCACGCGCCGGATCGCGGCGATGGCAATGTGACAGCGGCTTCCAGATCCATAATTTTCCCCGATCGCCCCTCCAATACAGGGCAGGTTCGTTCCCAGACAAGGAAATAGGAAATCAGACATCCGCGTAATGCGGACAAACGAAATGGCGGATTAGAAGCGGTCTAACATTGGTCTTACCCCCAGCCGATTGCGGCAGGTGAATGAATTGTATCGCCGGTCGGCCTCTCAGGCAAGCTGACTTTGCGTTCGGAGCGGCTTGACCTTGTGTGAGTCGAAGGAATGCCAAACCGCAAAGTGCGCAAAGAGGCGCCGAGGAACCTCGCAAAGTGCGCAAAGGACCCATCAAACTTAGTACGCCAACGCTGCTTGATCCCGGCAGTGCCGGAAGCCACGCGCGCATGCCGTGAGCTGAGTGTTCGCCCGGTCCGCGAAAAAGTAAATTTTGCGCGCGACCGAGGTCTTGAGCGAGTACCATAGTGTCGTTTGTGGATTGACAGCAGTTTTCGGAAATCTGTAAGGAGACACCATGGCCGCTGCACCCACTCCGCCCGCATCGATGACCCCTGGTTCGGAGCCTGCGCCGCTTTCTGAAGGCGCCCGCATTCTGAACGCATTCATTGCGCCCACCAAGACCTTTACCGACCTGCGCCGCAACTCCAGTTGGTGGGCGCCATGGCTGCTGATTTCTGTTTTTTCGCTGCTTTTCGTTTATGCGATGGAACGGCAGGTAGGGTTCGAGCAAATCACCAAGAACGCCATTGCCCAGTCCCCGCGGGCAGAGCAATTTGAAAAGCTGCCGCCGGAACAGCGCGCCAAACAAATGCGAATTTCCACCACGGTCACGGCCTATATTTCATGGGCGACTCCGGCGGTCATTTTGGTCGCATACTTGATTATTGCCGGGGTGTTGTTGGGAACCTTCAAGTTTGGCACGTCGGCCAATGTGAGTTTCAAAACCTCGCTGGCGATCGTGAATTATGCCAGCCTGCCAGGCATCATAGGCGGCATTCTGGGGACCGCGGCGCTGTTTGCCGGAGTGGATCCGGAGGGCTTCAACCCGAAGAACCCGGTGGCGACCAACCCCGCGTACTTCATGGACCCGACCCAAAACAAGTTCCTTTACTCGATGGCGTCAGGGCTGGATGTGTTTGTTATCTGGAGCATTGTGCTTATGGGAATCGGATTCGCTTGCAACAGCAAGGTGAAGCGCTGGAGCGCAATTTTTATTGTTGCGGGTTGGTATTTGCTGTACAAGTTGGCTGGTGGAGCGATTGCCTCGCTTTAGGGTTGAACCTACGGCCCTTTCATAGACGCTGTGGCGCGATTCTGGTTGCGGTGTTCACGGCGAACTTGGGGCGGTCGAGTTGCTTTTGCCGGGCACTGCAAGAGCGGTTAACCGCAAAGGACGCAAAGGAAGCCGCAAAGAACGCAAAGGGCCACACTCTGGCCCGTTCGGCAGGGTTGGACCTACGATTCTCTTTGCGGTGTTCACGGCGAACTTGGGGCGGTCGAGTTGCTTTTGCCGGGCACTGCAAGAGCGGTTAACCGCAAAGGACGCAAAGGAAGCCGCAAAGCACGCAAAGGGGGCTGCACTTTCTGTGAAACCAGCCTGGCGACGTGGTCTGCGTCGCGCCGTGACAAAAGTCACAGCCACGGCAAGCGCGCGAGACCATAATCGCTGGTTCACGGAGGCATCATGAAGCTGCGTTTTATCTGTGCCATCTTTCTTTTCCTTTTGATATCAACCCTGTGGGCCGCCGCCGAGGCGTCTGCGGCTCAGTGCATCGACTGCCACAGCAAGGTCACTCCCAACATCGTTTCTGACTGGAAGCTGAGCAAGCACAGCCAGATGGAGGTGACCTGCGTCGCCTGCCACGGCGACCAGCACACCTCAGCCAGCGATGTCGCCAAAGTGAAGATCCCGACGCCGGAGACCTGCGCCACCTGCCACCAGACGCAGGTGGCGCAATTCAAGAAAGGGAAACATTCCATCGCGTGGGCGGCGATGAAGGCCATGCCCACCATCCACTGGCAGCCTATGGCTATGACCACGGGAGAGAAGGGCTGCGGGGGCTGCCACAAAATCGGCGACAAGAGTCCTAGCGAGATTGCGGAATTGCGCCAGGGAGGCAGCGAATTCGGCGCGGCCCAGTGCGACTCCTGCCACACCCGGCACACATTCTCGGTTGAAGAGGCGAAGCAGCCGCAGGCCTGCTCGACTTGCCATATGGGATTCGATCATCCGCAGTGGGAAATGTATTCCGCGTCCAAGCACGGGGTGCGCGAAGACCTGAAGCAGCGCAAAATTCTGCCGGCGAATGCCGCTGCACCCACCTGCCAGACTTGCCATATGCAGGATGGCAACCACGAGGTGCGCACCGCATGGGGTTTCCTGGCCGTGCGCCTGCCGTTGCCCGAAGACAAGCAGTGGGCTGCCGATCGTGCCGCGATTCTGCAGGCCCTTGGCGTGCTTGATCCTGACGGGAAACCAACGGCGTTGGTGGATACGGTTAAAGCTGCGGACCTTGCCCGGCTGACCCAGGAAGACTGGCAGCGCGAGCGCGACAAGATGGTCAAGACGTGCAATCAATGCCACTCCGCAAACTTCGCCAAGCAGCAGCTCCAGCAGGGCGATGACATGATCAAGAATGCCGACCATCTTATGGCGGAAGCCATTCGCATTGTGGCGGGCTTGTACAAAGATGGCGTTCTGCCCAAGCCGGCGAACTACGCCTATCCGTTCCCCAACTTGTTGACTTTCCATGACGCGCCTACGGTCATTGAGCAGAAGCTTTTCGTGATGTACCTGGAACACCGCATGCGGACGTTTCAGGGAACATTCCATGCCAGCCCGGATTATGCCCTCTGGTATGGCTGGAGCGAGATGCAACGCGATCTAACCGAGATCAAGGAATTGGCAGCCGACATGCGCCGCACCCACACCACAGCCAGCACGCAGCGAACCATTGATCCGAGGGCAAGGATGAAAGTGCCGCAATAAAAAAGGGCTTAACCACGGAGGGCACGAAGTTTCACGAAGAATCCGTTTCTGCGGTTTTCCTTCGTGCCCTTGGTGGTTAGCTGTGTTTGGAGACCTATCTTCTGCCTGCACCGGCACCTCGCCTGACCCAGGATTGGCTGACAACTGCCCGTCTTTTGGTATCATCTAACTTCTGATCGACCAAGCTCGCACACCACTTCCCGCCAGGCAGTTCGGTTACGGCCGAGCGCTTCCGAGAATTACTGAGAGACGGGAGGTGGTTATGTTACCGAAAGTGAAGATTTCCACATTACCAAGGGAAGGTCATGAGACAGTCTAGAGTCTTGCTGTCGCTGGCGATGGGCATTCTCGTCTGCGCGAGTTTCGGGACGGGTTGCTCCAGCAGTTCAATCACAATCACATTGACACCCTCCATCACCCAGACGCTGGATCCCGGCGCATACCTGGCCATCACCGCCTCGGTGACGAATGATTCGAGCAGCAAAGGGGTGACCTGGAGCCTGACCGGGCCGGGCACGCTGTCCAGCCAGACCACAACGTCGGTCACCTATACCGCCCCTACGGTTGCATCCTCCAATAGCACGGCGACGATTACCGCAACATCGAATGCCAACACCAGCGTCACGGCGACTCTGACCATTACCCTCAACACCGCAATCCTGGGGATTACGCCGACCTCGCTTCCTGCCGCGACGGTGGGAGCTCCTTATACCGTGTACATCAGTGCGATCGGCGGAGCGTCCGGAACGTTTACCTGGAGCATCACCTCTGGCGTCCTGCCGCCTGGCTTGTCGTTGTCGCCCAGCACCACCAGCACCGTCACCGTCTCCGGCACGCCCACCACAGTGGGAACTTCGGATTTCACAATCGAGGTCGAGGACAGCGCCTCCGACACGGCATCCCAGGCGCTGGGCATCGTGGTCAGCAAACCCGGGCCGCTTACGATACAGACCCAGTCATTGCCGGCCGGCACGGTGGGTACGCCGTACAACCAGAGTTTGCAAGCCACGGGCGGGATCGAGCCTTACACCTGGACTATCACCAGCGGCACTCTGCCTGTAGGTCTGTCTTTCGCTTCGAACGGCAACATCTCCGGAACGCCGGCGGCCAGCGGAATCTCCAGTTTTACCGCCCAGGTGACTGACTCCACTACGCCCACGCCGGAAACTCAGACTGTAGACCTGAGCATAACCATCAACCCGCAGACCTCAAACAACCTGAAGTTGGACGGCAATTATGCGTTTCAGGTGAGCGGGTTCGATTCCGCCGGGCTTTTCCTGGCCGCGGGCAGCTTCGTCGCCGATGGCAATGGAAACCTAACGAGTGGGGTGATGGACACGAACGATCCCGCCTCGCCACAGACGAGCCTTTCCTTCACGGGGACGTACGCGATCGGCTCGAACAACTTGGGGACGCTTTGTTTCAACCCGTCCGGCAGCACCTGCGCCCGCACTTTTGCTTTGGCGATGTCAGCCGATGGCAACGCAAGGATCATCGAATTCGACGACACGACGGGATCCGGCACGCGGGATTCGGGCGTGCTGTTGAAGCAAGACACCAGCGGGTTCTCTGCTGCGGCCATTAAGGGTAACTATGCTTTCGGCTTCCTGGGAGCAGACACCAAGGGCAAGCGTTACGGCTTGGCCGGATCATTTGCGGCAGACGGGGCAGGCAATATCACCGGCGGGCAACTGGATTCCGACGACGCGGGTAGCTTGGGCACCGACGTCTCTTTTAGCGGAACCTACTCACTTCCCGCGCCCTTCGGATCCACCAATGGGCGGGGAACTGCGCAGCTCACCATATCTGGAGTGCCCACCAACTACAGCTTCTACGTGGTGTCCGCGTCCAGCCTGCTCATGATGGAAGTGGACCCGGTCTCAGCGGGCAATCCGCTGGTCGCAGGTCAAATCCTGCAGCAGAGCCAAGGCAGTCTGTCGTTCTCGGAAACCAGCGTGCTCGAGACGGCCGCAACCTGCAGTGGAACTTCGGCAGAGGCCGAAGCTGGGATTTTGGATTTCTCCGGATACCCCACCGTCAGCCTCAATGCCGATCAGAACTGCGGCGGCGCCTTGACTCAACTTTCCGGCACGGGGCAGGTGACCGGCCTGACAAACGGGCGTGCTACCCTCAGCATCCCGCTGAGCAACAACACGACGTTCTCACCAGTGATCTACCTCGTAGCAGCAAATGAAGGCTTCCTGGTCGGTACCGACTCCGGTGTGAGTTTCGGCTTCTTGCAAGGGCAGTCGGGCGGACCCTACTCGGAAGCTTCGCTCTCCGGAACCTACGCCGGCGGCTCGCTTGCGCCGGTCGATCCGACCGTGAACAACCAAGCCGGTATCGCCGTCGTGGGATCGAACACGCTCACGTTCACAACGAATATCAGTAATGCCAGCGGGCTGTTCCAGAACCAGACTACAGACGTCAGCTACACCGTCACACCCACCGGCCGCGTGGCGCTGACCGAGAAGACCACCACGGAGGAGATTCTGTATTTGATCTCGCCCTCGCAATACGTTGGCATCTCCACCGATGCCAACGCCAGGGTGGATGCGTATCAGCAGTAGGGGTGATAGAAGGATCAGGCCGGGAAACGTTGGCGCCCGCTCCGGAGTATGCTGGAGCGGTCGGAGGCATTTATGAAACGGTTGCTGTTCATGCTTGGGGTCGCAGCGCTGGCTGCGCCGTTGTTTGCGCAGCAGAACAAGAATGTGGTCACCGACGTGATCCGCGAGATGCTGCCGCGGCAGGCCAAGAACCTGATCGGTGCGGTGGAAGAAATGCCGGCCAACAAATTCAGTTTCAAGCCTACGCCGCTACAGATGACATTTGCGCACCTGGTCATTCACATTACCGAGTCCAACAACTACCTGTGCGCCAAGGCCGGAGACGTGGCTGCGCCGAAGGCGCCCGAACTCTCTGAGACCGACGGCAAGGACAAGCTTCTGGCAGCCATGAAAGCTTCCTTCGATTTCTGCACCACCGCGCTGGCCAAGGTGGACGATTCCAAGCTGGGCGACACCGTCGATTTATACGGCGGAAGGCAAGGACCGCGCGCTTTTGCCCTGATCGCCCTGACCAATGACTGGGCCGACCACTACAGCGCCGCCGCCCAGTATTTGCGTCTGAACAGCCTGCTGCCGCCGACGGCGAAGAAGTAGGGCTGGTCCAGCGAGGAATTCAGAGCGGGAAGCGAGTGCAAAGACCGTTTCCCTGGGGCGTGTAGCCGCATCGCGGCGCAAGCCGTGGGTGCGTAAAAAGCCAAGATTCCCAAAACCCCAGCGGGGCGTAAGATAATTTCTCGCGAGCCCGCTCACTCCCAGAGGTATCGTTCATCGATGGAGATCCCGTTCTTCCGAAGGAAGGCCAGGAATTCGTCCTGATACGACCTCTTTTTGTGATGCTCCCGCTGATTACCGATGTATCTCATGACGTCTGAAATACTCGACTCGCTTACGCTGAACGCTCCATAACCGGTTTGCCACGCGAATTCGCGATGCTCCGGCCAACGCCCGTGAATCCAGCGAGACGAGTTCGTTTTTATCAGGCGAGCAACTTCGGCCACGGATTCATTGGCGGGCAAACGCACGAGGAGGTGCACGTGATCCGACGGGCCGTTGATCGATAACGCCACGCCACCAATTTCGCGAATGATTCCTCCCAGATAGGCGTGCAGATCAGATTCGATGGCGGAGGTGATGAGAGGTGCCCGTGCCTTGGTGCTGAAAATGAGATGCACGAGCAGGTTGGTCGAGGTGTGGGACATCTCTTACGCCCCTCCGGGGCTTGGGTATTCTTTGGCTATGTTCCCCCACGGCTCACGCCGTGGGCTTTATTCTTGGGCCGCTTCGCGGCTAAACGTTCGTTTCCATGGCTTGCGCCATGGTCTTTACACTCAAGCCGTTTCGCGGCTAACCTTCATTCGCGCTCTCGTGCGTCCAAGCTTCGCGCCTCATGCCCAGAAGGTGCGGTCCAAGGTGCGGTATTGGATGGCCTCGGCGATGTGTTTAGGTTGGATTGAGGGGTCGCCTTCGAGGTCGGCGATGGTGCGGGCGACTTTCAGGATGCGGTCGTGGGCGCGGGCAGTCAGGCCTTGCTGCGACATGGCCCGTTCCAACAGACGCTCACAGTCGGAAGATAGCTGGCAAAATGCCCGGATGTGGCGTGGGCCCATCTGAGCGTTGCAGTAGACCTTGTCACGCACGCTAGCTGCAAAGCGCTGCAGTTGGGTCACCCGCGCCCGCATCACTCGTTCGCGGATGGTTGCCGAACCCTCCGGCTCTACATTCGACCGCATTTCTTTGTAGTTCACCGCCGGAACGTCGATGTGGATGTCGATGCGATCCAGCAGCGGCCCGGAAATTTTCGAAATGTAGCGCTGGATGATGGGTGGAGTGCAATGGCACTCGCGGCTCCGGTCGTTGAAATACCCGCAAGGGCAAGGATTCATAGCCGCAGCCAGCATGAACCTTGCCGGAAACGTGAGCGACATAGCCGCGCGAGCGATGCAGACGGTCCCGTCTTCGAGCGGCTGGCGCATCACTTCCAGCACGTTGCGGGGGAACTCCGGCAGCTCATCCAGAAACAACACTCCGTTGTGGGCCAGCGAAACTTCTCCCGGGCGCGGAATGGCGCCGCCGCCGATCAAGCCCGCATCGGAGATCGTGTGGTGGGGGGAACGGAACGGCCGCACGCCCACCAATCCCGCGCCAGGATCGAGCACGCCCGCCACGCTGTGAATCTTCGTCGTCTCCAGCGCTTCCTCGAACGTGAGCGGCGGCAGTACGGTTGGCATGCGCTTCGCCAGCATGGTTTTTCCCGAGCCCGGCGGCCCGATCATCAAAATGTTGTGCCCGCCTGCGCAGGCTACTTCCAGCGCGCGTTTGGCGGTTTGCTGGCCGCGCACCTCTTTGAAATCGAAGGAGAAGTGCCGCGCCTCGCTCAACAGGCTTTCGCGGTCGACCTGGAACGGCGTCAGTCCGTTTCCGGTGTTCACGAAGCGAATGACATCCAGGAATGATTTGACCGGGTAAACCTCAACGTCCCCGACCATCGCTGCTTCCTTAGCGTTGAGTTCGGGCACGACCAAGCGAGGGATCTTCTTCCCGCGCGCTTCGATGGCAATGGGGAGGGCGCCGCGAATCGCACGAATGCCGCCATCGAGCGATAACTCACCGACGAAAAGGCAGTCCGGCACTTCTTTCTTGTTGAGTCCGCCATAAGCTCCCAGAATGCCTAACGCCATGGGCAGATCGAAGCCGGAGCCTTCTTTGCGGATATCCGCCGGCGCAAGGTTAATGGTGATGTGGGTGGGAGGGATGTCGTATCCGCAATTTTTGAGCGCGGAGCGTACCCGGTCGCGGCTCTCGCGCACGGCGGCGTCCGGCAGGCCGACGGTGTGGAAGTGGTCTTCGTTCATTTTGATGCCAGACACGTCCACTTCCACCTCGATGATGTTGGCATCGATGCCGTAAACCGCAGCGCTAAGAGTCTTGTAAAGCATGGCCTGCGCCGCGGCGGCGGATCAGTAAGCTCCAAATCCGCCGTGCTGGCGCATGGGTTTCCCATCTCAAGTTACGCCGCAGGGCGCCATCCCGTGCGTGACTGCGGTCACGGCAAATTTGTGATTCGTGAACATGGATCTGCGGTTGACTCGTGAACCCGGCGGGCGTCATGGTCACGAGCCAATTGCGTGCTGGGGAGGAAAACAACTGGGCGTGCGACCTCGGCTAGCGGCTGTCTATTTTAGGCTGTCCAACGCCGTTCTTGCCGCGCTGAGTTTGGGGTCGAGTTTCAGCGCGTGCTGGTACTCGGACCGGGCATCGGAAACTCGTCCTGCCTGCTGCATCAGTTGACCCAGCCGAAAGTAGCTCTGGCCGGATGGGGTTTCGGCCGCATCCCGAATGGCTTGCGAAAATTCTGCTCTGGTTAAGCGATCGCGAGCACTGGCCCGCTGGGGATCGATACTCAAGGATTGCTCATAGTTGGGAATTGCCATGGCGTAGTTTCCCAGTTGCTCGTATAACCTGCCGAGAGTTTCGTAGGGCCCCGCCAGCGACATGCGATCGGTGGCCAATGGAAGCCCAACCTCGTACTCCCGAATCGCATCCCGAGAGCGAGAACTCAGTGCAAAAGCCGCGGCCAGATTCAGGTGAGCGGCTGGATCGCGGGGCCTCAAGCGAACGGCATCCTGCAGATATGGCACCGCTTCGTCGGCACGGTCGGTAGCCATCAGCGCCGCGGAAAGGTTTTCATCAGCGGTGAAATTGTCTTTGGTGACGTTTACGGCATGCAGCCACAGAACATCGGCGCTCTTCCAGTAGCGAATCTGATCGCCGGTAAAGATCCCAAGCAGCGCCAAAATTATCGCGGCTACCCAGGCCTGCTTTCGGAAGCCCAGCTGCTTGCTGTCGGCCCAATCGGCGAAGCCCCACACTGCCATGACGAAGATTCCCACCAGCGGTATGTAGGCGTAGCGGTCCGCCATGGCTTGCTCGCCTACCTGCACCAGTCCGATTGCCGGAACCAGAATCCCGAGGTACCACAGCCAGCCGGTCATGAGGTAGGGTCGCGCGGCGCGCATTCTCCAAACCAGCGCGCTTACGCCGGCCAAGAACACCGCAGCCAGCGCCACTTTCCATGCGGCCAGCGCGGTACCGGGGTGGGGATAAAAAACCGCCAACCGTCCGGGCCAGACTCCTCTCCAAAGATACATCGCGTAGGAGCAAACGGCGTTTCCCAGCCGAAAGCGCAAAGGAAGGATCAGGTGCATCGAATTGTATTGGCGCGAAGCAACCACAGTAACGAAACCCGATGCAGCGCTGAGGACAAGCAAGGGCACTTTCTCGGCTACCAACCGCAACAGCGACGCTTGATCGATTTCCGCTGGGTCAGGCGGAGGTTCTGCCCATCCCTTGATTCGACTTAGCGGCCAGAAATCGAGCAGCAGCAGCGCAAACGGCAACGTAATCGCCATAGGCTTGGCTGCCAGCGCGAGCAGGAACATGGCCGCTACGAGACCGTAACGCTTAACCGACGGCTTGCGCGCATACCATCCGTAGGCGCCAAGAGCGAGCAGAAAGAAAAGCGTACACAGGACGCTCTTGCGTTCGGCGACCCAGGCTACCGACTCCACGTTAAACGGATGAACCGCAAACAGCGCTGCCACAATCAGACTGCGTCCCGTGGCGCCGGTCGAGCGCGTCAGCAGCAAAAACAGCAAGACCACGTTCAGCACATGAATCGATACGCTGGTCAGGTGATGCCCGGTTGGGTTCAGACCATAGAGCTGGCAATCGAGGGCGTGCGAGAGCCAGGTCAACGGGTGCCAGTTGGAGTATTCCGTCGATTTCACCGCCCAGATGAACGTCGCCCAGGTCAGGCCCGCGCTGACGTGCGGGTTGTTAAGAACGTAGGTGTCGTCGTCGTAATTGAAGATGAACGGATGCCCCAGCACAGGGCTGTAGAGAGCAAAAGTACCTATCGCAAGCAGGAGACAGAGAATCCAGTTGCGTTTCGCAGACGGGGCCAGCAAAGCACCGATGACACCCACTCGCGCGCCGACCGGAGCATGCTCTCCGGCGGCGTACCGTTGCTTGTTCCTCGATCTTTTGCTGGCAGACATTGAGGCGTGTGGCTGGCTTATCGCTCCACTGCCATGGCCACTGCGTTTCCTCCACCCAGGCAGAGGGCAGCGATACCGCGATGCACGTCACGCCGGATCATTTCGTAGATCAACGTGACCAAAATTCGCGCGCCGCTGGCTCCAATGGGATGTCCGATGGCCACGGCACCGCCGTTCACGTTCACTTTGTCCAGATTGAGCCCAAGCTCGCGCGTGACTCCCAGCGCCTGCACCGAGAACGCTTCGTTGAGTTCGTACAGATCAACGTCCTGGTTTTTCCAGCCGGTCTTTTCCCAGATTTTGCGCACCGCGCCCACCGGCGCCATCATCACCCACTTGGGATCCATGCCGCTGGTGGCTTGCGCCACAATGCGCGCCATGGGCTTCGCTCCGAGATCCTGGGCGCGCCGCGCGCTGGTCACCACCAAGGCAGCCGCGCCATCGTTTACCCCGGGAGCGTTGCCGGCAGTCACGGTGCCGTCTTTCTTGAATGCCGGCTTCAGCGAACGCAGCACTTCGATGGTAGTGTCTTCTCGCGGCGATTCATCTTGGTCGAAAATCACCGGCTCCCCGCCCTTTTTCTTCGGTGGCAGCTCAACCGGAACAATCTGTGATTTGAACCGTCCGTCTTTGATCGCCGCGATAGCCTTACGATGAGAGTTCACCGCGAACTGGTCCTGCTCTTCCCGCGTGATGCCGTATTTCTCCGCGACGTTCTCGCCGGTGATGCCCATATGATAGTCGTTGTAGATATCCCACAGACCGTCCCACACCATGGAATCGATGACTTGTCCGTTGCCCAAACGATATCCCTTGCGGGCTTGCGGCAGCAGGTAAGGCGCATTCGTCATCGATTCCATTCCGCCCGCCACCACGATAGAACTGTTTCCGGTCTGGATTGCTTGGGCCGCCAAAGCGACCGCTTTGAGTCCGGAGCCGCAAACCTTGTTTATAGTCATGGCACCTGCTTCGGGAGGTAAACCGCCGAAGATTGCCGCCTGCCGCGCCGGATTTTGACCCAACCCAGCCGCGACCACGTTCCCCATGATGCACTCGTCGACTTTCGCTGCATCGAGGTTGGCGCGCTTGACTGCTTCCCGCACTGCGATCGCTCCCAACTTCGGTGCGCTCAGGTCAGACAGGCTTCCCTGAAATTTTCCTACTGCGGTGCGGCAGCCGGAAATGATGACGACATCTTCAAAAGCGGCCATTTATCTGCTCCTTCTGATGTTTTCAGCTTTCCGAATTATAGACGCCCACTTGCTTGAAAAGCGAAACGGGGAAGTCGCGCTTCCGCATTGTGTCCCAGCCTGGAGTTGCACTCAAAGTCGCAACCGAGTCTCGCTCACGCTGGTGTGAAGAGGGTTTTTTGGCGTGAGCGTCCACAATCGGCGACGCTCACAGCGGAAAATTTTCCGCGTGATCGTCACTCGGGTGACTTTGGTGCATGTATCATTCGCACGCGCATGTCATTTTTTTCTTGACATCAGTTTTCATTGACTCTATACAATCAATCAGTTGCAACAATCGACCGTTGCAGTGAATCCATGACAAATGGAAGGGAGAATAGATCCATGGCAACCAAGAAGAAAGCAAAGAAGGCCGGCAAGAAGAAACACTAAGAGCCTTCAACACAACAGGTGAAAATGAGGGGACGCGGAAAGCGTCCCCTAAGTTTTTGTCCCCGCCCGTTCAATTTCTGCCCTGCGTGTTCCGATCCGCCGTGGCGAAGAAATGTTTTTCGGTGGCCGGGCACAGACTGTGATAGGCACAAAACCGGCAATGGAAGCCGGGTTTGGCATCGAATCTTCCGGCCGCGATTTGCCCGGCGACATTCTCCACTTTCAACTTCGCCCCTTCCAGCTGAGCCGCGCTGCGGCTGGCGGTCACGCAGGTATTCTCCGCCAGGTTGTAAAGCGCAAGATGCTTCACCCGATATCCCCACTTCGCTTGCGCGGCCACAGCGTAAATGGAAAGCTGCAGGCTGCTGTCCGCATCCTCCTGGGATTGTGGCTTGCCCGTCTTGTAGTCGGTGATAACAATTTCGCCGTCCGCAAGTTTGTCAATGCGGTCGATTCTTCCGGCCACGCTGGCGCTGCCGATCTTGACTTCGAAGGATTCTTCCGTGTGCAGCACCTCGGGATGCGGAGCGCGGGCGCAAGCTGCCAAAAACGCCTTTAACTGTTCGATCCCCTGTCGTTCATACAAATCGTATTGATACCGGTCCTGAATTTTCGCTTCCGCAAGTGCCGATCGGAATTGCTCGATCAAATCCTCTTCCGATAACTGCCGACCGAAACGCACGCCGTCATAGTACGTTCGCAAGACGCGGTGCATCGCGGCGCCGTACTGCATGGGGGCGGGAGCCTCCCGGGGAATGCGCCACTCCCGTTCCAGCTTGAACTGCAAAGGGCACGTCTCATAGGTCTGGACTGCGCTGGCGCTGAGGCGGCTGCTCAGGCTGCCAATCGAAGGCAGGAAAACCCACGCAGCAATGCCAGTGGGCACCGGGCCGGCGGCTTGCGCAAACAAGTCAGTCTGGAAACCCTTGGCCGGGCGCCGTCGCAGATAGGGTCCCAGACTCGCATCCTGCAGCAGGGTTCGCAAAAACCCGGGCGGAGTTGGATCCTTCGCACCGGTGCCCTGCTTGGCGTAAATGGTGAGCGAATCCTCCGCGCGCGTCATTGCGACATAAAACAGCCGGCGCTCTTCCTGTTCGTGCAGGATTTTGTCATCCTGCGCAAGCAGCGATTCGGAATCGCGCAGCTCTCGCGGAAATTCAACCAGTGACTCCTTGTACGACGACGGGAACGAACTCGAGTTCGCCCGCAGAATCGACACATGCTTGAACTCCAGCCCTTTGGCTGCGTGTGCCGTCATCAGGCGTACGGCATCCGTTTCAGGGGAAGCCATCGGAATCGCGCCTTCCGCTTCGCGGAACAGCTCCAGATACTCGATCAGCTCACCAATTTCGCCGCTGGTCACGATGGGCTTTTTTTTCTTTTCCCACTTGCCGACGAAATCCAGCACCGCAGTCACGGGCGGTGATGCTTGATGTAATTCAAAGTGGCGGGCGATGATCTCCACCGCGTTGCGTCCTTTGGCCCCGGTGGCGGCAATTTCTTCGCGCACGTCGCGCAGCTTCTCCAGAACGGCGGACCCTCCTGCTAACGCCGCCAAGACGGTTGCCAGGCCGCCGACCTTCTGTTCCCTGGGAAGCGCGCGGATGCCCGCGCGCAGCTTCTCCGGATCGATGGCGAACTGTGGCAGCGCCGCCACGCGGAACAAGCAGGCATCGTCGGCGGTCGAGACTGTAGCCCCTACGCAAGCGAGCAGGTCGCGCGCCTCCGACGTATCCAGCACATTCATTTGTTCGATGGAGAAAGGAATGTCTTTCCGGGCGAGCTCTTCGACCAGTTCGTCGCGGTGGAAGTGACTGCGGTAGAGGACTGCGAAGTCGGACCACCGGCAGCGTAAGCGCCTTTTTTTCTCAATAATGTCGTTCACTACCTCGGGCGCCTCGCCATCTTTCGCGGCCAACGGGACGACTTCAACGGGGAAGCTGGCTGGAGTCTTGCCCTCGTGGGCGGCCTGCTCATCGCGAGCTGAAGCCAGCGGCCGGCGGCAGTAGCGAAGTTCTCCCTTGACCTTTTCCAGCGCGTCCGGATTCTTGGCGATGAGAGCGTGCGCCGAGCGCAGGATGGGCGTAGTCGAGCGCCGATTTTTCTCGAGCGCGGCCAACTTCGCTTCCGGGAAACTGTGGTGGAACAATTCAAAGGCAGCGCTCGACGCTCCTCGAAAACGGTAAATCGCCTGGTCAGGATCGCCAACCACGAACACATTTCGTTCTTGGCCGGCCAGCAGGGCGAGAATCTTGATCTGCGCGAAGTTGGCGTCCTGAAATTCGTCCACCAGGACGAACCGGGAGTGATTTTGTTCGCGCGTCAAAAGTTCCGGGTTCGACCGCAGTTCGTGGTATGCGTTGGTGATCATGTGGGCGAATGTGCCGAGGTTATCTGCGTTCAGCATGGCCTCGACTTTCGCGAACACACGCGCAATCTCCCGGCAGCGGCCCAAGGCTTCGTCGTCGCTTAGCTCGGCGGCATGTTTCGACCTCGAAACCCGCGGAACGGGCAATTCTCCGCGCGCCAACCGCGAAACATATTCTGCGTAGCGCTCTGGCCCAACCAGTTCATCGTGGCAGCGGCGCATGAAATCGAGCAGATCTCTCAGAAATTTCCCTACGTTGGCTGCCACTACGAAGTGCTGCAGCTGCAACTCTCCAATTTTTCTGCGGAGATAGATCCAGAGGTCCTGGTCATCCACCACCTCGAAAGATTTCCCGCAATCAATCAGCAGATTGTTGCAGTAGGCATGGAAAGTGCACGCGCGCAGGTCGGCAACAGTCCCGCCAATCTGCTGGCGCACCCGCTCCTGCATCTCCCTGGCGGCATTTTCTGTGTAGGTGAGGGCGAGAATTTGATCCGGGCGGGCATGATGTTCACCAATCAGTTGCGCGATGCGGCGGATGAGAACCGCGGTCTTGCCGGTTCCGGCGCCGGCAACCACCAGCATGGGCCCGTGGACGTGTTCAATCGCCACGCGCTGGCGCTCGTCAGGCTCAAAGCTCTGGTGCGCCGGGGTGGATTTAGCGGTTGCCACTGAGCAGGAGAATACCAGAGAACCGGAGTTCAATCGCGCCGCTACTGCGGTTCACAAATCACCACGCTGAGCGCCGCAATGGCTGCGGTCTCGGCGCGAAGAATGTTGCCGCCGAGCGAAGCAGAAACCCAGCCGGCTTCGCGAAATAACTTGATTTCGCTCTCCGTCCATCCGCCCTCGGGTCCTACCGCCAAGACGACGTGGCCGGCGGGTTGCAGCGCGAGCGCGTCCTTCAACGTAATTGCCGGTTCAGATTCAGACAGGAAGATACGAGCTTCTGCCGCGAGCGCGAGTGCATCCTTCAGCTTCACCGGCGAAGAAATCTCCGGCGCCGACGAGCGCCGCGACTGTTCCGCCGCCTGCCGGGCAATCCGGCGCCATCGTTCCACGCGTTTCGCGGCCGCCGTAGCAAGGTGAACCTCCGTTCGCTGGGCGATGACCGGGACGATTTGCGCCACGCCCAGTTCGGTGCATTTTTCGATGGCCCATTCCATGCGGTCGAACTTGAAGATGGACAGAGCCAGAACGATTTGGGGTGCGGCAGTTGCCGGCACAAGATCGCCAAGTTCCAACTCGACGCGGCCACGCTCGATGCGGATGATGCGCCCGCGACGGACCTCGCTCCTGGTTGCAACGTCAAATTCCTGTCCCACCCGCACCCGCAGCACGCGGGAAAGATGATCGGCATGGGCCCCGGTGAGAACGGCGATGTTGCCTGAAACTTCGTCGGCTATCCAGCGTCGGCGGGTCATCAGTTAAAGATTTAACCACGGAACGGCAAGCACAGGAAGATTTCGGCAGTGGGCTAATCCCGTGCTGTTGCCGATTATCTGCACGCGTTGACACCGGGAGGCATCCAGCCCGCCGGGAGCACAACGCGCGAGCAAAGCAGGGCGGCAAGATTACGGTTACCGCCTTGCTGTGTCACCCAACAGGGAACCACATGCGCTCCGGAATTGGCAGCAAGGTCGTCTGCAAAGGTCCAGAACTGCGTTCGAACCTCGGGCCTCACCGAGTAGACGAAAAGCGCAGCCACTCCTGGCTGGCCGCTGGCGACGAACCCCTTCAACGTTGTCGTCAAACGCGGAAGATCTGCTCTATACAACTTGTTATCGTCTTCGTATCCGTCTTCTCGGAACGTCATCGGGTCGGCAGCGAACAGCCACGGCACATGAAGCGTGGCAGGGTAAGACAGGGCACCACCAGGGAAAACCTCGTGTCGCCAAGATGAATTGACCGGCGTGACACGCGAGCCCGACCATACCTTGGCCAACGCCGCGTGCTTCTGTTCGACGACTTCCGTAATTCCGCCAGAGAGCCGGTCACGACCAATCATTGCGGACAAGAGTTCACCCGTGTTGGGATAGTGTTCCCGTGAGGCTCTCGTCTTCCGGTACGCGGTGATAATCGAGGGTTCGCCGGAGGTCGGATGGTTCTGGGCGGCCTGAAGAGCTTTATCCAGCAGACTCCGGGCCTGGCCGTTCGGAGGCGTGTCGCAAGGTTCGAACGGGGCCATGCCGTGGGTCAGAGCTATGTGAAGATCCCCTTGCAGGGACAGTTTTGTCAAGTGTAGAGCGACGGCAATCTCGACGCTGTGTTGAAAATAGTTTCCGTCGTTACCCTTCGCCACACTACCTCGCTGGCCGAACATTCAGCGTTTCGCTCGACGCTCCCTACGGCCGAGTAACTCTGGACCCGGAACAATCGACTCCACAATGATTTCAGAACGTAGCCCTGATTCTACCAGGATGCCAAACAGGCACTGTCAACCTTGGGTCCTTTCCCCGAAAATCGCCGTGCCCAAGCGTACGCAGGTTGAGCCCTCTTCAATCGCCACCTCGAAGTCGTGGGACATGCCCATCGAAAGCGTACCCACGCTAACCCGGGGCAAGCGGCGAGCTGCGATTTCGTCGCGCAGGCTGCGTAACCTTCGAAAGTAGGGCCGCGCTCCTTCCGGATCATCGGTAAAGGGAGGGATGGTCATCAATCCGCGAATCTCCAGATGTTCAAGCTCAACCGCGGCGTGAAGGATTTCATCGAGTTCGCCAGAATCCGCTGCCACGCCGCTCTTGGCTGCCTCACCGCCAACATTGATTTCGATCAGCACCGCCAGCTTCTTGTTCAGCTGAGCTGCGGCTGCGTCCAGCTTGCGGGCAAGCCGCAAGGAATCGACGGAATCGACTGCGTCAAACAACTCGGTCGCGGCGGACGCCTTGTTGCTCTGCAAGTGGCCGATCAAGTGCCATTGGATGCCGGGCAAATCCTGCAGCGCGCCGGCTTTCCCGGCAAACTCCTGCACACGGTTTTCTCCGAAGAACCGCTGACCGGCGGCATACGCCTCGCGGATTCGCTCCGGCGGAAAGGTCTTGCTGACGGCCATCAGCGCGATCTCGCCGGGACTACGTCCGGCGCGGCGGGCCGCCTGAGCAATGCGCTCACGGATGGCGGAAATGTTTTCTGCGATGGACATGAGCCGGTTGCCCATACAGAATACCGGATCGCGATGAGCCGGCAAACCCGCGCGGCGTCGGGCAGGACGGCATCGGGACCGGAGCGTTTCCTTTCGGCCTCTAGGAACGAAAAGGGCCCGGACCTTGGGCTTGGCGCCGGGCCTTGTCGTTGTGGAATTGTTTCTATGATCTACTTGCCCTTGTAGGTTCGCACAGAACCCACGCCGGCACACTCATCCCAGCCCGTCATGCAGTGGGAATCGCTCTTGGTGATGTCGTAGAACTCGGCTTTGTACTCTTTGGGATTGCCGTATTCCTTGTAGATCATCGTGAGTTCATCCTTAGTCGACTTCTCGAGCGAGCCGGCGGCATTGACAATCCCAGCAAAGGTCGGCGAGCTCCAACTCGTTCCACAGACCGTATTCCAACTGCCGTAAAGGACAATCGGGGCAAAGCAGAAAGGAGAAGCGACGTCTGGAATGCCACGGTAGTCGCCGACGATATTCTTGATGATGTCCTGATAGCTCGGCCTAGGTTCGTAGGGACTGATGCCACCGCCGCCGGCGTCGTAGTTGTCATCGTAGTACTCGTCCAGGAAGTTACCGCTGGAGTCGCGCTCAAAATAGGTTCCGCCAACGGCCACCACGTTGGGTGAGGCTCCGGGGTGAATGGTGTACCCAATCCCGCCATCGCCGGCGGCGGCAAAGTAGACCACTCCCGGCGTGGTGAAGTAGTGGTCAAACTGCCGCTCCTGGGGCCACTCCGCATCGCCCCAGCTCATACTGATTACGCCGCCGCCATTTTTGGCGACGATCTCTGACGCCACCTTAACCGCTTCCCAAGTAGGATCAGTGGCGCACTTGTTGTTGATTTTGCACAGCACGGACTCGACCAGGAACAGCTTGGCTTTTGGCGCCATGGCATGCGCCCACTCGATGTCCAGTGCTTCTTCACCGTCCCAGCCTTGATAGACAGGCGGCTTTTTGCCATTGGCATAAACTTTGTGGAAGTCGGCATCCGGGATGCCGAAGTAGCTGGAAAAGGTGTGGAGGTCTTGTTTGGCGGTCGACAAGTCGCCTGCATCAACAATAGCGATGGCGCCCACCCCGCCGGTGGGAACGTTCTTACTGGTGGCAATCGGGCAGCCTGGGATCGTCTTCACCAGTTTGTACACGCAGGCCACCGAGGCTGGCGTTTCGTCGCCGGGATCCGGCCCGGCTGGATTCCGCCCGGGTCGATTGGCGAAGAAGTAGTTAGTGTGGATGTGGCCCGGGCGCGGAATACTCGATTCCGGAATGACAACCGGGCGTCCGTCAGGTGTGAACAGCGGCCAGGTTTGAGCAAAAACTGGGCACAATAACGCGCCCAACAACAAAGCAGTCAACGTGCCACTGGAGAATACAACGGAAAATTTCATATACTTACTCCTTCCTTTCTTCTACCTTTTCTTCTATGTTTTGGGCTAAAGCGACCCCACCACAGACCCGCGGCCCAAGCGCAACGATTCATTTCCCGGTGTAGGTTCGGGGAGAACCTACGCCGGCGCACTCATCCCAGCCCGTCATGCAGTACGAACTGCCCTGCGTGATGTCATAGAATTCGGCAGCGTACTGCTTCGGGTTGCCGTACTCCTTGTAGATCATGGTTAGCTCATCGTGGGAGGACTTTTCCAGGCGGCCGGCGGCGTTGACGATTCCGGCAAAAGTGGGCGAGGCCCAACTCGTCCCACCGACGGTGCCCCAACCACCAGCCGCTGTGAGGTAGATTGGGGCGCAGCAGTAATCGGAAGCCACATCCGGGTAGCCGCGGTAGTTGCCTACGATGCCCTCGATAATGTTCTGATAGCTCGGTCTCGGTTCGTACGGGCTGATGTCACCACCCCCGCCGTAACCGCTTCCGCCGTAGTAAACCTCGTCGAGGAAGTTACCGTTTCCGTCGCGCTCAAAGTATGTTCCGCCTACGGCAACAACATTGGGCGAAGCTGCCGGGTGAAAGCTATATGGAATGCCCCAATCGCCAGCGCCACCGAAATAAACGACCCCCGGAGTGGTGAAGTAGTGATCGTACTTCCGCTCCCCGGCCCACTCTGGGATGCCCCAACTCATACTGATTACACCGCCGCCATGCTTGGCCACTAACTCTGAAGCCACCTTCACCGCTTGCCAAGTGGGATCGGTGTTGCACTGACTGAGGGTGCAGAGCACCGATTCGACCAGAAACAGTTTGGCTTTCGGCGCCATAGCATGCGCCCACTCGATGTCCAGCGATTCCTCAACCTCCCAGTCGCCATACACCGGAGGCTTCTCGCCGGCATAAACCACCTTGAAATCGGAGTCCTTGAAAGGAATACCGAAATACTGCGAGAACGTTTTCAGATCCTGTGCGGCGGTGGGATAGTCACCCGCATCGACAATTGCAATTGCCCCGACACCGCCGGCCGGAATGTTCTTGGCTGTAGCGATGGGACAACCCTCAATCTGTTTCACCAACTTGTACACGCAGGCCAGCGAAGCGGGTGTCTCGTCGTTAGAATCCGGTTGGTCAGGATTCCACGACGCTGGATCGACAAGGAAATAGTTGGTGTGGATGCGCCCCGGGTGCGGGATGCTGGATTTCGGAATCACAATCGGGCGTCCATCAGGTGTATATGCACTCCAGGTTTGCGCTGAGAGCGGGCACACAAGCACACTCAGCAATGCGAGTGTGATGACGATGACAGAAATTGCGAAGGAAGGCTTCATTTGCTTACCTCTTTTTTCTCCAAATGATCGTACGGCTCATTTCGCGGCGCGCGCAGCCTACACCAACTTGTAGACCGGACCGCCCGCCATGTGTGGCCATAATAGTTGCAGCTTCCCCGCCTGAAGAAGAAGCCGAAATCGTTACCATGCCATCTGATTGACCGGACGGGGCAGGCTTGGTTCACGAACCTGCCCCAGATTCAGCAGCTACTTTCCCTTATAGGTTCTTGGGGAGCCAACGCCGTCGCAGATGTCCCAGCCGATCTTGCAGCTGGAATCGCCCTGCGTGATGTCGTAGAAGTCGGCTTTGTACTGCTTCTTGTTGGTGTACTCGGTGTAAATCATGTTGAGTTCGTCCTGGCTCGACTTGTTCAGCAGGCCGGCTGCGTTGACGATCCCGGCAAACGTCGGGGAGGCCCAACTGGTTCCACCGACTGCGCCCCAGCCGCCCAAATCGGTGACGTATATAACGCCACAGCAGAAATCAGAGCCAACGTCGGGGTATCCGCGGTATTTACCGACGATACCCTTGATGACATCCTGGTAGCTCGGTCTGGGCTCATAGGGACTGATGTTGCCGGTGCCGCCGTAATAGACCTCGTTAATGAAGTTGCCGTTATTGTCGCGGTTGAAGGTGGTGCCCCCGACTGACACCACATTCGGAGAGGCACCGGGATGGCTGGTGGCGCCAATCCCGCCATCGCCGCTAGCTGCAAAATAGACGACTCCCGGCGTGGTGAAATAATGATCGTACTTACGCTCCTGAGGCCACTCCGGATCACCCCAACTCATGCTGATCACGCCACCGCCATTCTTAGCCACTAACTCTGACGCCACCTTCACCGCCTGCCAAGTGGGATCAGTGTCACACTGGTCGGAGGTGCACAGCACGGACTCCACCAGGAACAGTTTGGCTTTAGGCGCCATAGCATGTGACCACTCGATGTCCAACGCTTCTTCAACCTCCCACTCGCTGTACTCCGGCGGCTTCTGGCCGGCGTATACCACCTTGAAGTCAGCATCAGGGATGCCGAAATAGCTAGAAAATGTGTGCAGGTCTTCCTTCGCGGTCGGGAAATCGCCCGCATCCACAATTGCGATCGCGCCCACGCCTCCTGTCGGAACATTCGTGGTCCCAGCAATCGGGCACCCCTTGACTTGCGATACCAGTTTGTACACGCAGGCCAGCGAAGGCGGCGTTTCGTTTCCCGGAGGCGGCTGGTCAGGATTCCAGGATTCGGGATCGACGATGAAATAGTTAGTGTGGATGCGACCTGGGCGCGGAATGCTCGAATCCGGGACAACAATGTGGCGTCCCGCAAGGGCGAAATCATTCAAGGTCTGTGCAGCGACCGGGCACACGAGCGCGCCCAGCAAGACACAACTGGCGATCATGCATACTACAGCCGAAGGCTTCATTTACTGTCCTCTTTCTTGAAGGTTGGCGACTCAACAAAGTTCTCGAAGCGAATGCGGGAGCGGAAATATTTTATACCAACTGGCGCCGGATGCAGCTAGCCATTTCGGGCCATAGGCACGGTTTTTTGCGGAGGAGGGGAAGCGATGAAGACATAATGCTCTCGTCCCTCGACCGCAATGGGCTCAGATAGGGTCCGAAGACTCCAGAGAGTAAAGACGGAGGTGTGGGTTTTGCATTCTCACATGATCGCTGTTGGCGGCGCCGGCTCATCCGGGCTTCCAGCATTCGCCAAGGGCACGCGGATCATGGCCGTGCCCAGCACTACCAGCGCCACCAGCGCAGCCCAGAACGGAGCTGTCCACTTGACCAGCGTGACGTCATGTCCCGTGCCGACCAGCGCGGCAATCACCAAGCCGCACAACGCTTCTCCCGCGATCAGCCCTGAAGCCGTAAGCACGCCGGCGTTTTCCACCCGGGCTTTTTGAGCGTCGTTGAAGCTACGGCGATCACGCAGTTTGTCCGTGGCCCAGCGGACGAGACCACCCACAAAGATAGCAAAGGTGGTGCCCAGTGGCAGATACATGCCTACGGAAAACAGCATGGGACTTTTCACTTCGACCATAATCAGAGCAAATCCCATAAGGATGCCGACAATGACCAAGGGCCATGCCATGTCGCCGCCCACAATACCCTTGGCGAGCATTGCCATCAGTCCGGCCTGCGGTGCGGGCAAGGCCGCGCTGCCGAAGTGATAGGCCTTATCGAGAATGGCGAGCGGGAAGAAGAGCACCAGCGACGCCACCACAATTCCGAACAAATCGCCGATCTGCATTTTCGCAGGCGTGCCGCCGAGGATGTGGCCCACTTTCAAGTCCTGCAACATCTCACCGGCCACGGCGGAAGACACGCAGACAACCGCGGCCACGCCCAACACAGCGGCCACGCCGCCCGTGCCGGAAACTCCCAGCGCCACCATGAGCAGGGCAGCAACCACCAGGGTGCAAAGCGTCAGGCCCGACACTGGGTTATTGGAGGAGCCAATCATGCCGACCAGGTTTCCCGAGACCGCCGCGAAGAAGAAGCCAAGCACGATCATGACCAGCGCAGCCACGATCGACCCAATGAGAATCTTCGAACTCGCCAGGTTCCCAGCTCCGCTGATGAAGAAGTAGTAAAGGCCGATCATCGCGATCAGCACCACCGCCAAACCGGCGAACACTGCCTTGGCATTCAAGTCCTGCTCGGTGCGGTTGGCGGCTTTGTGAGCGGCGGCTGACTTTTTCAGGTCTGACACGGCGCGCGACATGCCCACGCCCAACTGCTTGCGCATACGGAACAGCGTGTAGGAGGCGCCGACCAACATGCCGCCAACTGCGATGGGCCGCACGATCGAGAAATAAATGGACTGTGCCAGCAGCGTCCACGGAATCGCTTGCCCGGCGGGAAGCCCCGCCTGCACGGACGGCCCCAGAACGAACGTCAAGAGCGGCACCAGCAATCCCCAGGCCAGGACGCCGCCGGCGAAATTCAACGCAGCCAGCCGCGGGCCAATGATGTAGCCGACCCCGAGATACGCCGGGCTCACGTCCGGAGCAGTGAAAATGGACGCTCCTCCTGTCACCGTGGTCGCCACATTTGGATTGGTGCTGGTGCGCAGCAGCAATTTCTTGCCCACGGCGCTGATTTTCACCGGAAACGTATTGTTGGGGTTAAACACGTTGACCGCGCCCAGCAGGTACATCAACCCACCGAAGCCCATGTTGGCGAACAGAATCTTGGCCGCCTTTGACCCCTGCTGTCCGGCCTTGTGAATCTCCGAGGCGGCGACCGATTCGGGGAACGGCAGTTCCGGATCTTCCACCATCACCCGCCGCAGCAGGGTGACAAACAGGATGCCCAGCGTGCCGCCGATGATCATGAGGGCCACTGAGTGCCAATACTTTTCCCTGGTCAACCCCGGCCACAGCCCCGCGATCACAAAAGCCGGAATGGTGAACACCGCGCCGGCCGCCACCGATTCGCCGATCGAGCCGACGGTTCGCGCGATGTTCTCTTCCAGTAGGCTGCCCTTCATGATGCGCAGGATGGCCATGCCGATCACCGCAGCGGGATAGGTGGCCGCGATGGTCATCCCCGCGCGCAGCCCGAGATAGGCGTTGGCTGCGCCGAGTATGCCGGTCATCAACATGCCCAGCAGCACAGCACGAAAGGTGAACTCCCGCATTTCCATGTGCTCGGGAACGTAAGGTTTGTACTTCTTGGAAGCTTCGGTGGTTTGAGTGCTCATGAATGGAATCCTCGTGCTTTGGCAGAGCGGTTCACGATGAATTGCTTACGACCGCGCACATTAGCATGCGCGGCAGTCAGTTTACAAGTGTACTCCTCGCTGGTGCCCGTGTGGCGCGGGTCCGCGAAGCTCATGGAGGACGGGCGTCCTCGCCCGTCACTAGGCTCTGGCATCCCCATTACTATCGGTCGCCCAGCTCGTTGCGCGGGGCGCTGACCACGACTATACTGAAAGCGAATCGCCCTGGTGGGGGCCCCCAATAAGCAACAGCCGGGCGAGGGAGGACCGTCTTCAGCAGTAGCGGTATCCCAATTCGAACCACCCCAGCCGGCCAGCCGGTGCCGGATAAGTCGCTGGTGACCTGTTTCGTTTCCCGGTGCAACGGCGTCGCCGCTGCCCTGTTTGCCACGCTGTTTCCCTCGGATTGCCGGCTTTGCGGTATCCCGCTGACGAACATTTCCCGGCTGCCGGTATGCGCGGAATGCCTATCCACCTTGCATCCCATCGGCGGAGGGCTTTGCTCGGTTTGCGGTGAGCGGCTGATCAGTCCGTACGCCTTCTCAAGCGGCGATGGCGTGCCACTCTGCGGATTGTGCCGACGCGCCGAGCCTCCGTTTCTGAAAGCCGCTGCCTACGGCAGTTATGAAGGCGGACTGCGCGAGCTGATTCACCTGCTGAAGTACAGCGGCGTGCGCCCGGCGGCGAATGTGCTGGGACGCATGCTGGCGGAGGCGATTTCTCACCTCGAGCCTGTGTTGGGTGAGGATCCGGTGGTGGTTATCCCGGTGCCGCTGCACACCACAAAGTTGCGGCAGCGCGGATTCAATCAGTCGGAATTGATTGCGCGGGCTGCGCTGAAGCTGCTGGCTCGTCGCGAACGCTATTGTCTGGCAACGACTGTGCTGCAACGCCAGAGGGAAACACAATCGCAAATCGGATTGTCGCGCCATCAGCGCCGGGAGAATATGCGCGGGGCGTTTGCAGTCAAGCAAGCGGATGAAATCAAAGACAAGCCGGTTCTGGTGGTCGATGACGTATTCACCACCGGCACGACGGCTGCGGAGTGCGCCCGCGTGTTGCGCCGCGCCGGAGCATCCAAGGTTTATGTGGCAACCGTCGCACGCACGCTAAAGATCGAAGCGCAAGTCGTGGCGCGCCCGGAATCCGAGCAGGAACCTGCGGTGCTGGCGGCCAACGCATCGTAAGAGACTATGTCCGGCAAATGGCACAATTCGGTGGCGAACCGGGCCCACATGGCAACCCCGGTGATTCCCGGGATCCACACTGGTAGCGACGGGCACGTTCTGCACGCTCCGGTGCTGGTGCTGAACGCCTCTTACGAGCCGATCAACGTTTGCGCGGCGCGCCGCGCTCTGGTCCTGGTGTTGAAGGGTGTTGCCATGACCGAGGAAGAGAATGGCCACTTCCTGCACGCTGCCCGGCTGACCATGCGCCTGCCGTCGGTGATTCGTCTGCTGGAATACCGCCGCATTCCGCACCAGACGCGCGCTCTCTCGCGCAAGAACATTCTGTTGCGCGACCGCAATACCTGCCAGTACTGCGGTGAGGTGCTGGCTTCCGGCGACTTGACGCTCGACCACGTGGTTCCGCGGTCGCGCGGCGGCAGTTCAACCTGGGAAAACCTGGTGGCTTGCTGCCACCCCTGCAATCGCCGCAAGGGCAATCAGCTTCCCGTCGAAGCGGGAATGAAGCTGATGCGCGAGCCTCGCGCCTTCAGTTTGCACACCAGCCGCCACATCATGCGCCTCATGGGCCGCTCCGACGACAAGTGGCGGAAGTATCTGTTCTACTAGAATCGAAAAAACTGTGATTCCATGAAGGCGTCATGCCGAAGGCCCGCGATTTCTCCAGCGGGCCGAGGGATCTGGCGTGGGGTCCCCACAACCTCCCGATGTTCAACCCTCACCGACGCATCTCACGCCTGCGTCAAGCGCTTCGCTTGCTCAGGGCAGGCTCTCACTCGGCTGAACTGCGCCGGGTTTCGGAATGACGTGATCGACGGGGCCAGCGTCATCCCGGGCCCCAGCCTGACTCCGCATGTCATAATCATTCAGAGGAATGAATCCTTGAGTTGTTCCATCTGCGAAACCCGCAAGGAAAAGCGCTTCTGTCCGGCGGTGCATGGCCGCATCTGTTCGCAATGCTGTGGCGAGCAGCGCGAGATCACGCTCGACTGCCCGAGCGACTGCCCCTACTTGCTGCAGGCGCGGGAGCACGAGAAGCCGCGTCCGCTGGACGGTCTGGACCAAGCCAAACTGTTCCCCGCAGTCGAGCTCGGCGATCAGTTTCTCTATGACCACGAGCATCTGATCGTGGGATTAAGCTTCGCTCTGGCCAACGCCATCCGGAAAGACCGCGCCATCAACGACGCGGACCTGCTTGCCGCTCTCACCACGGTGGCTGGCAGCTATGAAACGCTGGTCAACTCGGGTTTGCATTATGGAACCGCCATGACCAGCCTCAGCCAGCAGGCGATAGCAGGCGAAATTCAGGACATGGTAAAGCAATATCGCGAAACCGAAGAAAAGCACCTGGGATACTCGCGGCTGCGTGATTCTGACATTCTGTGTGCTCTGGTTTTCCTGCTGCGGATGGGATACGCGCACACCTCAGGCAGGCCCAAATCCAGCGCCTATGCGGACTTTGTGCTGAGCCAGTTCCCGGAGAAGCAATCCGCCATTGCGACTGCTGAACAGGGCGGCAGCCGGATCATTGTTCCGTGAGCAGCTGCCAGCCCGTCGATTTCCTTCAGCTCATGACACAAAAGACCAAGAACGCGGTCGTGTCCCCGGGTGTACTTTCGTTATCTGCTGCTCGTTCGCCCAGTCGGGCAAGATACTAACATTCCCCCAAAACCACCGACAGGAGGGCGTTGTGCGGAGACTAGCGTTTTGCGCAGCGGTATCCATCGCCAGTTTTTCGCTGTTTCCAAGCCATTGTGCTGCCAGGTTAGATTCTGACACGGCCGTAAGCAATGAGGCCGGTCCAACGGTGAGCACAACTCAGCCGGCCACAAGCCCAACGCCCGCGGTAGCCCCGGTGGTAGCAGTGGCAACGCCTCCGGCGGGAAAAGGGGGCCAAGTCATGCCCGCGCGGTTCGGTATGGCTGTAAAGGTCTCGCCGCTGGGCCTCGGCATCGAGGCCGCCACACCACTTACCTATCACACGAATTTGCGGGTTGGTGCTAATGCGTTTAGTTATAGCCACGGCTTCAACGAGAGTGGGGTGAACTACAACGCGAACCTGAACCTCCGCTCGGTGGAATCGCACCTTGATTGGTTTCCTTTTGCCGGGGCATTCCATCTGAGCCCGGGCGCGCTTTTCAATTACGGCAACCAGGTGACGGGCAATGCCAGCGTTGGCGGCGGCCAAGCGTTTACCCTGGGCAGCACCAAGTACGTGAGCGGCTCAACTTCGCCGATCAGCGGCACAGGCAAGATCGGCTTCAACAAAATCGCACCTTCATTTCTGCTGGGATGGGGAAATCTTCTGCCCCGCAGCCCAAAACACTTTACCGTTCCCTTCGAGTTCGGCGCGGTTTTTGAGGGAATGCCCAAAGCCACCCTCAGCCTGGCGGGTAGCGCCTGCAGTTCGAGCGGCGCAAACTGCCAGAACATCGGCAACGACAGCAGCTTTCAGAACAACGTGATCGCGCAGCAGAACAAGCTGAATAACGACATGTCGTTTCTCAAAGCCTATCCGGTTATTTCGCTGGGGTTCGGGTACAAGTTCTGAGGCCGACAAAGAAGGACGAAAGGCCGAGCCCGATGGGCTCGGTCGTTTTTTTCTGAGCTTGCTTTCACCTATGGAAGCTCTCATTAAGTCTCTGCCAGCGGAACGGGATGCGTTGAAGGTGCGACCCTCAGCGGCTAAAGCCGCTTGCATAGCGGGTTTCAGCGGCATGGCTGAAGCCATGCCCTTTCACACCTCTTCGTGAAGCGACTTAATCAGAGTTTCCCTAAAACAAATTCCACAAAAACTGGTTGTACACGTGGGTGGTGGCACTGCATTTCGGGCGCTTTGACGAACGTCCCCAGCAGACGCGAGCAGCGGTCCACCGACGCCTGTTTGAGATCGGCGTAAACGGTCCTTGACGTCCTCGCCGAGGATCGGGCCAGGGGAGGCAACCACTAATCGGGATAGGGGGAGCAGTCACCTGCTCGCCCCTCCCACACCACCGTACATGCGGGTCCGCATACGGCGGTTCGGCGAGTTGAGCCGGCGCCGACGGGGCACAGGCCGGGGGTTGGGTACAAGGGTCGCCAGCAACCGTTCGGTCCCTGGTTGGCAGATCGAGTTGGGCTTCACCCTTCCCCTGCCCGCCAGCAGGCCAGACACTACTGGTTTTCGGCCGCAATCGGTTCCTGAGTCCCTCGAACTTATTCACCACTCTCTTCCGTTCGGGCCTTCCCCACTCGCGTGGGTACTATGCCCTCTGCTGACTTCTGCCCTGCGTTAGAACGTCTTACGGCGTTCCCAGTCACTCAAGACAACAGGGGCAGATCTCCCGAGGTAAGTTCGACCGCCTTCGGCGCACAACCGCCGGATTTACCACCAGTGCCCTTGATGGAGATGGGCTTCGCTGTCATTGGCCAGCTCGCCCGGCACCGTAGGCCTCCTCATCCGGTTCTTGTTCATCGGCTCGCGCCTTTGCTCCACGCTTCTTTCAGACCCCGCCTCGCGACGACGCCCTTGCGCTTCGCTATCACTTCACCTCCATCAGGTTGTGAAGAGGACTTGCACCTCCAAGCTGTCGATCATGCTCGGCACACCAAAAGAGAGGCCGAGCCACATAGGCCCGGCCTCACTTAATCTTTCTTTTCTGCCGCAGGTGAAAATCTTTTCACATATTGCAAACTGGAAAGGTCAGGGCTAGACTTCGAGCCAAGATCCTCAACGGAGGTACGCCATGAAGTTTTCTCGATCTGTCTTCGTTTTTTTCACCATTTTCTTGTGCGCTGAACTGATGGCGAAATCCAATCCTGTGCCGCTCATCAACCAGCCACTTGTTCCGGACAGTATTGCGCCTGGAAGCAAGGGATTTTCCCTCACCATTAACGGCACGGGGTTCGCAGATGGCGCGGTCGTTAACTGGAACGGCTCGCAACGGCTGACCCAGGTGATTTCCGGCAGCAAGGTAAAGGCAAGCATCAAAGCATCCGATGTGGCGAAGGCAGGCACCGCTGCGGTGACGGTGACGAACTCTGGAGGGGCTACGTCCAACGTGGTCTATTTTCCAATCCGGAAACCCGCTGCCAAGGTGGCTTTTGCTGCTGACCCGAAGTTCACTGCGACCGGTACGATTGCCACCGGCGATTTTAATAATGATGGCATTCTCGACGTGGCCGTTGGGAATGGTACGACGATCGATGTGTATCTCGGGAAGGGCGATGGCAGTTTCCGGAATCCCATCCAGAGCAGCGTAAGCAACGTCGATCCCATGTTCTACATGGTGGCTGCGGACGTCAATAATGACGGGAATTTGGACCTGATCGTGTCAGGCGGGAGCTACGTCGACGTCGCCGTGCTGTTGGGTGACGGGAAAGGCAGTTTTACCCAGAGTGCTACCTACGGGGCTGTCTTTGACGACCGCGGCTATCTTGCCGTGGGTGACATAAACGGGGACGGCAAACTGGATTTTGTGGTTTCGGGTTTTGACTATGCAGGAAGCGCCTTCGCGTTCCTAGGCAACGGTGATGGGACGTTTCAGCAGGTAGACGGAAACATTGGATTGGACGGTCCCATGGTTTTGGGCGATTTCAACGGCGACGGAATTCTCGACTTAGCCGGCGTAGACATCGACGACGGGGGCCCTTTGCTGGTTGCTTTCGGCAACGGGGACGGTACATTCCAGAAGCCGACAGTCTATGACACTGGCGGTCCAGCTAACGCCGTGGTTGCAGCGGATGTAAACGGCGACGGCTACTTGGACCTTATCACGGACGGCGTCGCAGTCTGGTTAAACAACGGTGACGGAACCTTTTCTCTTGGGAAAACTTTCCCCATCGGGGGCTATCAGTATGGCAATGGTCCCATGAGCATCGGAGATTTCAACGGCGACGGCAAACTGGATTTGGCGGTGATTGTTTTTGACTCTAACGATTCCCCGAGCGTTGACATCCTGCTGGGCCGGGGCCATGGACGCTTCAGCAATCCGACCGAGCTCAGTCTGGCTTCGCGTGTCGGCTACTTTTTGGGTCTGGGAGATTTCAACGGCACCGGAGAGTTAGCTCTAGCCGTCAGTACGGGAAGCGGAACAGTGTTCTTGCAATCGCCCGTCAGTGTCTCGCCTACCAGCCTCAACTTCGGCAACCAAGAGGTAGGCGGCTCCAGCAAACCGCAAGATGTTAAGCTGACCAACATCGGTACCTTCACACTCCCACTTGAAGGTATCAAGATCATCGGCGCTGACCCGAAAGACTTCTCTGAGAAGAACGACTGCGGATCGAGCCTCCCGCCGAATGGCAACTGCAAGATTTCCGCGACGTTTAAGCCAACTGCGACCGGGCAGAGAACGGCGTCGCTGGCCATCGAGTATAAGGGCCCGGGCAGCCCGCAGACGGTTCCGCTGAGCGGAACCGGCATCAGCCCGGCTGTCTCGCTGACTCCACAGCATTTGACCTACAGCACGCAACTCGCAGGCACAACAAGTCCGCCCCAGACGGCAACCCTGACGAACACGGGCGACTACGCGGTGAACATCTCGAAAATCTGGACTACTGGAGCATTCAGCGAAACCAACAATTGCCCGAGCACTCTGCAGGTGAACGGAAGTTGCCGGATTCAGGTGCAGTTCAAACCATCGGAAAAGGGGCCTGCGCACGGGAAGCTCTCAGTCAGCGATGATGCCGAAGGCAGCCCGCAAACCGTGGCGCTCTCGGGCACAGGGACGGTAGTCGAGTTTTCACCTATCAGTGTGAACTTCGGGGATCAGAAGGTCAGCACTAGAAGTCCGGCTGTGCCTATCACCCTGACCAACGTGGGAACGACTGCCCTTTCCATCACGCAGATTACCATCACCGGCGCCGATTCCGGGGATTTCCAACAGTCCAACAACTGCGGCAGCGGGGTGCCTGCCAAAGGCCATTGCACGATCAAAACCAGTTTCAAGCCGCTGGCAAAAGGGCAACGCAAGGCAAACCTGGCGGTGAGCGACGACGGAGGAGGCAGTCCGCAGAAGGTGCCGCTGGAAGGCACGGGCACTTAGTCAATCGAACCGGGGCGGGTGGGCAATCCCGCCCCGCGCGATGAATCCGCCTCTAGAACAGATTCCACAAGAACTGGTTGTACACGTCGTGGTGGTACTGTACTTCGGGCGCCTTAACGAAGGTTCCCAGCAGACGCGGGCAACGGTCCGCCGATGCCTGCTTCAAGTCGGCGTAACGATCTTTGACATCCTCGCCGAGCAGCTTGGTCGTCCACGCTGCCTTGCGGAAATTCTCCAGCGCGGTGTAGATGTTGTCCGGCAGATAGCGTTCGGCCTGGCGAAGGTTCTTGATCTTGGCGGTGTCGCCTTCGAGGCCAGTCTTGAAGATGGAATACATCACCATATAAGGACTGGCGTCCGGCGCGACTGAGCGCACTTCTACGCGCATGCTCTTTTCGTTGCCGATGGGAATGCGGATCATGGAGCCGCGATCAACCGGTGAAGCCTTGATCTGATTAGGCGCCTCGAAGTGCGGGTCGAGCCGGCGGTAGGCGTTGACGCTGGGATTCAGCAGCAGGCAAATATCGTTGCCGTGGGTGAGAATGCGGTCGATGAAGGCGTAGCCGAACTTGCTCAGTTTTTCTTCGCCCTTTGCGTCCCAGAACAGGTTCTTGCCATTCTTGCTGATGGAAACGTTGGTGTGCATGCCGCTGCCGTTCACGCCCACGACGGGCTTAGGCAGGAACGAGGCGGTCAGCCCCATGCGGGTAGCGACTTGCCGGCAGACCAGTTTGTAGAGCTGAATTTGGTCGGCGGCGGCCACCACTTCGCCGTAGCTGTAGTTGATTTCAAACTGCGAAGGCGCAACCTCCGGATGGTCCTTTTCGTTCTGGAATCCCATGGCGCGCTGCACTTCGGCAGTGGTGTCAATAAAGGTGCGCAGCGCGTCACCCGGCAACGAGTGGTAATAACCGCCGGTGTTTACGTATTCGAACTTGTGCGTCTCGTGATAGCGCCGCTCGGCGTCCGGGCCCTGGAACAGGAAACCCTCAATTTCATTGGCCGCGTTCAGGGTGTAACCCTCTTTCTTGTGCAGGCTGCCGGCGAAAGTTTTGAGCAAGCCGCGAATGTCGGCCGAGTAGGGTTCGCCGCCTTTATCGATCACATCGCCAAACACCAGCACTTTGCCGGGACCAAAGATGTCGGCAGGTCCCCAAAAGAACGCCGCCCAATCGATGCCCAGGCGCAAATCGCTTTCCCGCTGCGCGGTGAAGCCGCGGATGGAGGAGCCGTCGAAGGTCAGGTTGTCCCAGCTCTTGAGCAGAAATTTCTTGTCGTAATCGAGCATGTGCAACCGGCCTTCCAGGTCGCTGAAGAGCACGGTCGCGGCCTTGATACGCTTTTCGTCGGTCAAATACTTGAGCCGTTCTTCCTGGATCGTGTGAAACGCGACGCGCTTCAGGCGCTGCTCTTTCGCGCTGAGATTCAGCTCTTCCAGTTCGTCATAGGGGATGGCAAGAAAGTCTCGCAGTTCGGTCGGCATGCTTCTCCTTAAAGAGTTCTTTCAACTCTGCACAGATGTGAAAATTCTTTCTTGGGGATTCAGAGAGAAAGACTATCCTGTGGCGGGCTGTGCTGCCAATCAAAAAAGCTTATGGCGGGCATTAAGTGGACTTATTGTATCCACAATGGGAAGCTATGGCCATCGGCGGGCGGCGAGGGCAGCCTTTTCGATCACTTGTTCGGCTGTCCACCCGCTCTGGCGGAAATGGCGCAAGCTGAGCGCGTCATGACGCTTGGCTAGGCGGGTTCCGGCTTCGTCCAGCACCAGATCGCAATGATAAAACTCAGGACTGGCCGATTCCAGAGCCCGATACAGCAAAAGCTGGCGGGCCGTGGATTTGAGGAGGTCTTTACCGCGCACGACCTCTGTAATCCGCATTTCGGCGTCGTCGACTACCACGGTCAACTGATACGCAGGAACGTCATCGCGCCGCCACACCACGAAATCTCCGAAATCGCTGCCCGCAAGGAATTTCTGGGGTCCGAAACGCAGATCGCTGAAGCTCACCGCTTCGCCCCCCGGCACGCGGAAACGCCAGTTGACTCCGGCGGGCGCGGCAAACCGAGCAGCGTCGGTGCGCCCGCGACATTTTCCCGGATAAATCGGCTCATCGTCGGCATCGTTCGGCGCAGTGGCCGCCTGGGCAAGGTCTTTGCGCGAACATGTGCATGGATAGACCGCCCCGGCGTCACGCAGCCTGCGCCAAGCTTCAAGATAATGTTCGCGCCGCTGACTCTGCGAATAGGGAGCATGCGGGCCGCCGCAGTCCGGTCCTTCGCTCCAACGGATGCCAAGCCAGCGCAGGTCTTCGATCATCGCTTCGACGAACTCAGTTCGGCAGCGCTGTGGATCGATGTCTTCATTGCGCAGAATGAGCGTACCGCCGTGCTCCGCCGCGCGCTGCGCCGCAGTCAGGAATGTGCGTGCGTGGCCGAGATGCAGCAGGCCGGTTGGCGATGGCGCGATGCGCCCGCGATATGAGGGAGTGGTGGCCACTACACATTCTAGCCAGTTGGCTGGCGGCCAATGCCCCCTCGGCTTGCCATTTCAGCGGGCACACAGCCTTGTACAATTCAAACATCGCTAGCAAGGGACGGTATTTGCTTTGGACATTCTGCTGAATGAAATCGAAGTCCGGGTTCTGGGGTCGCTGATCGAAAAGGACATCACCACGCCGGATTACTATCCCTTGTCACTGAACGCGCTGGTCAATGCCTGCAATCAGAAGAACAATCGCGATCCGGTGATGGCGCTTGGCGAGGAAGCGGTGCGGGATGCGTTGGCTTCTTTGCAGGAGAAGCGGCTTGCCGGTCCGGCCAGCGGCGCCGATAGCCGCGTCGCCAAGTATGAACACCGGCTGCAGGAGGTTTTCAATTTTGACCGGCGGGAAACGGCCGTGCTGTGCGTGCTCCTGCTGCGCGGCCCGCAAACGCCGGGCGAGTTGCGCGGCCGCACCGAGCGCATGTACCGTTTCGAGGCGCTGGATGACGTGCAATCGACGTTGCAGCGGCTGATGCAGCGGGAACCTCCGCTGGCAAGAATGCTGCCCCGCCAGCCCGGCACCAAAGAAGCCCGCTATGCCCATCTGCTGGCCGGAGATGTGCACGGATGGGAGGCCGCGCCCGTAGCCGCCGCAACACCCGCCAGCAGTTCCGACGACTCCGCGCGCATTGCTCGTCTGGAAGAAGAAGTCGCGAGCTTGCAGCGCGAAGTTGCTGATCTCAGGCAGCAACTGGCGAGCTTTCGCAATCAATTCGAGTAAGCCGCCACGGGCGGCATACCTTCGTCGCGATGTCGGACGGAAAGTCGGTTCTCCGCGCTGGCCGGGCAACGCGAGCCTTCCCCCGGACGCTCAAACTCCAGGGTTTATGTGCCAAAAAGTGCAAAATGCTTCACATTGACAGGCGACTACTATCAGGGTATGTTGCCAATGTAACTACGTTTATCGTTGCGTGAGAACTGCCCTCCCGATTCCAGCCGCAACGTGGTTAATGAATGTTACAACTTCCAGCGAAACAAGGATTACCAGATGAATCGGATTTCGTTTTGGCCCAGGTTGGGCAAGAGAGCGTTCGCGACAATCATGACGTTCTTGTGCGTTGCAGCTCTTATCGTTATCTCAATGCCGGCGCTCGCTCAGTCCAACTTAGTCAAGTTGAGCACCGACAAGTTCAAAGACTCCGACGCTCAGCACAAAACCGAAGTTGAGCCGGACGTGTATGCAAACGGTTCCACAATCGTGAGCGGGTTCCAGGTGGCGCGCATAGAAGATGGCGGCGGCGCGGATGTGGGCTGGGCCACCTCCACGAACGGCGGCCAAACCTGGACCTACGGCTATTTGCCTGGTCTCACTGACAACTACAAAGGTGGACCATTCACCGCCGCCAGCGATGCCGCCGTAGCCTACGACGCCAAGCACGGTGTCTGGCTGATTGCGACCCTGCCCATCGTGGACAACAACGGTGAAGCGGTTGGGGTCAGCGCGTCCAGCGATGGAATTCACTGGGGCAAGCCGGTGATCGTCGATCAAAGCGGTTCCGACGACAAGGAATGGGTCGTTTGCGACAACACTTCTGGCAGTCCGCATTACGGGAACTGCTATATGGAATGGGATGAACCCGGACAAGGCGATCTGGTGTACATGAGTACGTCCAGCGACGGCGGGAAGACCTGGAGTGCAGGGCAGAACCCGGCCGGCGGCATAAACGGCCTTGGCGGGCAGCCGCTGGTGCAGCCGAATGGCACGGTCGTAGTGCCGATCTCAGAATTAGGAACAATAGTCGATTTCCGTTCGACCAACGGCGGCAAGAGCTGGACCAGCGGTACTACCATCGCCAGCCAGAACTTCCGTACCCCGGATGGTGGCCTGCGCAACGGATTTGGCATGCCCACGGCGCAGATCGACGGCAGTGGGACGATCTACGTGGTGTGGCCGGATTGCAGTTTCCGGCCGGGATGCAGCTCGAACGATCTGGTCATGAGCACGTCAACCAATGGGACGAGTTGGTCGGCAGTGACGCGAATACCGATCGATCCCATCAAGAGCACCGTGGACCACTTCATCCCCGGCATCGGTGTTGACCGCGCCACATCGGGCAAGACGGCCCATTTAACCGCCGTTTACTATTACTACCCGGTCGCCAACTGTAACAACACCTGCAAGCTATATGTCGGTTTTACGACTTCTCAGGACGGCGGGAAAACCTGGACAGCCGGGAAGGAGTTAGCTGGACCCATGGAGTTGAGCTGGCTGCCGAACTCGCAAAACGGATTGATGGTGGCCGACTACCTGGCGGCAGCGTACTCCAATGGCAACCCGTTTGGAGTGTTTGCGGTCGCGAAGGCGCCCACCGGCGATGTTTTTAATGAGGCCATATACACAACCAAGTCGCCACTGTTGGCGCAGCCTGGCGAACGGCGCTTCAGTTCGAAGCATGAGAAGCCGCTGCCCAACGCGAAGGGCACGTTCGTTTGGAAGTATTACGACGACGACGGAGAGTACCCGATTCCTCCGTCGAAGTTGAAAAACACGACCGGCAAGTAGAAACCGGAAGCCGGGCAGATGCTGCCGCCGGTCCGTGAGACCGGCGGCTTTTTTCGTGCGGCGGACGGAGGTTTTGCGGTTGATCCGAGGAGCTGGTTTGTTTGGTGAACGTAGAAGGCGCGGACCGAATCATCTACCCCATGTTCCAGAGATTCAATCTGGATGGAAGATCCGCGCCCTCAACCTATTTACACAACCAGCTTGACGTCACCTCTGGGGGCATCCGTTTGACCATCAACGATTTAGTCCCGTAAAATAGATAATCGGGTATTATTCGAAGGTTTTCGCAGGTAAATCAAGATAGAAGTAAGAGGACCATGGCAAATCATTTTTCGGCGCTGAAGCGCGCCCGGCAGACTGAAAAGCGCACCACCCGCAACCGGAACAACACATCCCGCCTGCGCACCAGCCTGCGCAGCTTGCGCGAGGCCTTGGCCAAAGGCGATAAGCAGGCCGCTGAGCAAACGTTCCGTGAGACGGTCGCCGCTCTTGACAAGGCGATCCAGAAGGGCGTGCTGCATGAGAATACTGCGTCGCGGTACAAGTCTCGCCTGAGCGCGCGGCTAAAGGCGTTGCAAGCGAAGTAGCGCCACGGTTCTGCGAGAGCGGTAGGCCCGGCGCCTGCCGTTTTCGTTATCACGTCACATCATATTGGTATCAACGTCACATTCCTGAATTTTGGCTGACTGCTAGGCTGGCCCGCAGGTTAACGCGAAGATGGCTGCTCCAGTTCAATCCGGAATCATGACGCAGCAAGCGCGTTTTCAGGACGAAGTTCGTCACACCCGCTTCGCCATGTGGCTCTCGCTGATTTTTGGAGTGCTCATGCTGGCCGGGAAAATGACCGCATACCTGGTCACGGGCTCAACCGCCATCCTCTCTGACGCCGCCGAATCCGTGGTCCACGTCATCGCAGTCGGTTTCGCCACCTTCGCGCTGTGGCTCAGCACACGTCCCGCCAATGAGCGGTTTCTCTACGGCTACGAGCGCATCACGTTCTTTTCCGCGGGATTCGAAGGGGCCATGATTATCGTGGCCGCTATCGCCATTCTCTACGCTGCCATCCACAAGTGGTTGACGGGACTCTACCTGGAAAATCTCGGGAAGGGCAGCCTGGCTATTCTGGCCGCGGCATTTGTGAACGCAGCTTTGGGGTGGTATCTGATCCGCACCGGCCGGCGAAACAACTCGCTGATTCTGGAAGCCGACGGCAAACACGTTCTGACCGACAGTTGGACCAGCTTCGGTGTGGTGGCTGGATTGGTGCTGGTGATGGTTACCGGATGGAAGCCGTTCGATCCCCTCTGCGCCATCATCATCGGGATCAACATTCTGTGGTCCGGCGGTATGCTGGTGTGGCGTTCGGCCCAGGGCTTGTTGGATTATTCCGATCCCGGCGTCGGCCGCGACCTGAGACAAAAGCTTGACGCGTTGTGCACCGAACTTGGATTGGATTACCACGGCGTGAGATTCCGCACCACCGGCTATCGCCTGATGGTCGAGTTACACCTGTTGTTCCCCTATGGCTGCCCGGTGGGCGAAGCGCACAATCGAGCCACGCAGTTGGAGGAACGTCTGCCCAGCATACTGGGCATTCCCACCGAAGTGCTGACGCACCTGGAAGCGCTCGAAGATCATGGAGAGGTTCACAGAGGCGAGCATTACACGGGGCGACCGGGGTAGAGCGAATTCATAGTGCGTATGCCGGGCAGGTGGACCTTTGCTACGTCACGACCCCAAATTCCTTTTTCAAAATCTCGCGCCGCTCGTCTTCTGAGGCCAGCAGCGTTTCTTCCCTCTTGCCGTTATGAGTCTCAATCAGCTTCATGTCTGCCAGAGTGATGCGTCCTTCCGGCATCGCCCTGCTGCAGATTCGATTTTGTGTAAACGGCGATTGCGGAGAAGTTTGATGGTAGTTGCACATCCCGGCGAAGTCAGCAAGCTGCCGCGCCGACAGCGTGAATGAGTATTGCCGCTTCCAGTTTTCGCCCCGCTCCGACATCTCCATATGGAGATCGGACGATTCCTCTGTGATACGAAACTTTCGATTGCCCTGCAGTTGTTCGATTCCGGGCTTCAGCCGAAGCGGCACAAGGAATGAATCGCCAAAGCCGACGTCGGCCAGCCATGGCTCTTCCAAGTCCACGCGTAAAGTCAGATGATCGAACTCCGGGCCGTCGGTTCCGTCAGCGCGGGGGACGCGGGCGGAAAGCAGCGTAACCTTTAATCCCAGTTCGCGCAGCAGAGCGGCGAATGCGCCATTCAGCTCGTAACAGAAGCCGCCGCGCCCCTCGTCGACGATCTTGCGCAAGAATGCCGCTTCGTCGCAAATGATTTTTCGGCCGAGGCTGATGTCGAGGTTCTCGAATGGGACCGCGAGCATGTGGGCCCGGTGAAGCTCGCGCAGGGTTTCAGAGGTAGGAACCGTCGGGCCGGAGTAGCTGATGCGGGCGAGATAGGAGCGGGTATTCATGCATGCTTAGCGTGCGGAAGACGTTGCAAGCAACGTCTCTACGGGTCACACCGGCAGCTCTTCTTGCGACCAGCCCGGCACTTCCGGCTTAGGCTCCTCGGTCAGATCGAGCACCAGCTTCTCCAGCACCAGCCGCTTGCTCGGGGGATTCGAACGCAGCGCCAAGTCGGTTTTGGCGACCAGCCGGATCGCCCGCGTCAGTTCGCGTTTCGACTTGTAGCGCCGCGCCTGCCGGATGATGTCATCGGCGGCAAACGGAGGCACGCGAAATCCCTGCCACAACGCCGCCCACAACATGCGCTGATCGCGCACGTTGCGCTCCAGGATGACCAACATTTGCCGGAAGGTTTTCGCCAGCATATAGAGATGCCCGATCGCCGCTTCGTCGCCCTCGCCGGTCGTCAGGATCGCATCCAGTATCTCCAGCGCCCGCACGCGATCCTTGGCTGAGATCGCATCGGTCAGCTCGTATAGAGATCGCTGCTTGGCGGCCAGCACCATGGTCTCAACATCGCCGAGCGCAATGCGCTTCTTCTCGCCCACGTAGAGGATCAGCTTCTCCAACTCGTTCGAGACCATCATCATGTCGCCACCCAGCGCGTCGACCAACTCGCGGGCGGCGTCGGCGTCGATCTTCACCTCTCGCGTGGCGGCGTATTCCACAATCCAGCGCACGGCCTCGCTTTCCTGCACGCGCGCCAGTTCGACAATCGCGCAGTAGCGGCCCATGGTTTCCCGGATGCGCTCATAGCGCTCTTTGTCGGTCATCTCCATGCGCCGCACATCGGCCGGAATGCTGATGTGGTCGGCGACAAAAACCAGCACAGCGTCGGGGTTCGGATTCTTGCAGTACTCCTCGATCGCGGCCAGCTTATCTTCGTTCGATCCCCGTCCGAAGAGGTTTTTCACGCCGCGCACAAAGAACACCTGAAACGGCGACATCAGCGAGGGCGTTCGCGCCCGGTCGAGCACCTCAGCCAGGTCGGTCGTGGCCAAATCGAAGTCGAACATGCTGAAGTCGCGCAAATCAGGTGGAACAAGGTGTTCCAGGATCGCCTCGCGGCAGCGCTTGCGAAAAAATACCTCATCGCCCACGAACACGTACGCGGGACGCAGCTTGCGCGCCTGCACCTCAGACACAAACCGGTCGGTTTGCGCAAATCCCCGCATCAAAAACCCTCCAGAATGTTCGAGACCAGGGTTTGGGCGAACTCCCGCGACAACCGCCGAAAGGCCGGCGAATCTTCCTCGAAGAAGTTGGTCAACTCTTGCGAAACCTCATATTGCTCGCGAAAGACGTACGACGGGTTCTGGTACAAAACCTTCCCTTGCCTTTCCACCAGCGACACTTGCACGGCAACCACCACCAGCGCCGAAGTCGCCCGGCCCGTCTGCGAATCATACGTCAAAGGGGTAGTGGAAGTGGAGAGCACCGTACCACGCAGCGTGGCGTCCGCATCGCCGCTGCTCACTACGCGATAGTGCGTGCGGGTGGTCATCTCCTGCACCACGGCCGTAGTAAGAAGCTGCTCTATTTTGTAAGTCTGGGTCTGGTTTACGAACGCTGGAATGGCGATGGTCTGAACCGTGTCGGGAATGGTGACGGCGTGACCGGCGGTATGGTAGCCGCAGGAGGCGGCGAGCAGGCAGAGCAACGGGATCAACCATGTGATCCGGGCGGCAAAGGCAAGATCAGAATGGCTGAGGCCGCAGCGTCGGTGACCTCGGCGGCTAAAGCCGCCAGACAAACTGCTAGTCTCACCGCAGCGCTGAAGCGCTGCGCCACCCAAAACCCACCTACCGAGAAGGCACACCCGATCTCGACCGGCGGTCATTGCACCTTGCCCCGCGCGGGCCGGGTAGCCGCCATGGTCTCGGCACATTCCACGGCTGTGGTTGCAGCTACCCGCAGATTGTCGAAAGCCACCCATAGCCAAAAGCCGTTGGGCTGTGCGCCATCCGGCCGAATCGAAACCTGCACGTCGCTCAGACCGGCTGCGTTCACATTGCTGGGAGCTTCCTCCGCTCCCTGCGTCAGGTGAACGTGCTCTCCTGCCAGCGACTGGGAAATAAGGTCGAGATCCGCCGGTTCGCCCAGTTCCACATTCAGAGCAAGAGCATGGCCGTGGAAGATCGGCGCTTGTACCAGCAGAAGCGACGGCAGCGAAGTATCCTTGCCGGCAATCTTCGAGTAATGCTTCAGAATGCGTTTCTCCGTCGTCGCCAGAACGGGAGCAGACTTCTCGCCGCAGCCGGAAACCATGTTGAAAGCCACTTGGACGCCGAACACATCTTTCGGCAACTGCTGGAAGGAAAGCAGGTTGACCGTCTGCTCGTGCAGTTCGTCCATGCCCTTCTGCCCGTGTTCCGAGGCCGGCTCAAACACCGTAGCCACAGCCCGCCGGATTTCGGCTCCTTTGCGGAGGCGTTCCATAAGCAGTGCCAGCACCACAGCTGCGGGATGAGCCACCACGGCTGGCGCCGGCTGCAATTCCGGCGCCGGCGACTGGCCTAACTGCCTTTCCAGCCACGGCGAGCGCACTACAGCTTCAAGCTCATCCTCCAGCGCATAAGAAAGATCGACGACGGCGCTGCCGGCTGCGCGAGCGTTCTTCCATGTTTTGCGCGTACATTCCGGGTCGGAAGCAAAGAAAGTGAAATCGACATGGTGAAACTCTTCGGCCCGCACTTTTTGGATGAAGGTAACCTCGTCGCCCACGGCCTCAAGCTGGCCCAGCGACTCATCGTCGTCCAGCAGTTTCACGTCGGTGGAGGGAAAGTTGCGGTCGTTGAGCACATCCGCGATTTCTTTTCCTTTCAGAGAGGCTGCGCCGACAATGGCTACCCGGTAAAGACGGCTTCGCGCCGGCTCCACGTGCGATGCCGCCAGCGACTTGAAGTCTGAACTCATGAGGTTTGCGGAGCCTCTGTGCAAGGCGGTGGGGGCGGGTTTCCCTTCTTGCGAAAAACCCATTGCAGCCGCCACAACACACCTGAGGCCATATAGGTCAGCGCGATGAGGAACAACAGCCAGCGGGAAAAGAACAGGATGCCGTAGAGCAGCGCGCCAAACAGCACAATCAGGCGGAAGGGGCGGCGCCGGCGCAAATCAATGTCTTTGAAACTGTAGAACCGCCAGGTGCTCACCATGAGGTAACCGGCCGCCACAACGATCAGCATCCAGGTTATGCAGCTCCATAAGGACGAGATGGGCCCACCTGAGGCAAAGTGCACCACCGCCGCGATCACACCCGCCGCCGCAGGAATCGGCATACCTACAAAATATTTCTTTCCCGGACGGCCAGGGTTCGACGGCTGCGGATTGGCGGTGATATTGAAGCGCGCCAACCGGCTGGCTCCCGCCATCAAGAACAGGAAGCTGGCAATGGCGCCTAACTGCATCAGTTTCCCAGTCAGCTCGTTCGATCCGAGAAAATCCGGCAATTGCCGGAAGCCCCACATCCAGGCCAGCAGCGCGGGCGCAACCCCGAAGGTGATTACGTCTGCCAGCGAATCCAGTTCGCGCCCGAAATCGCTTGTGGTGTTGGTGAGGCGTGCAATTCGACCGTCCAACCCATCGAAGAACACAGCAAACCCAATCGCTTTCGCCGCATTGTCAAAACGAGAAGGATCCTGCGTCGCCCCGTGGGTGACCTGCAGGATTGCGTAATAACCCAAAGCAATGTTAGCCGTGGTGAACAGGGAGGGCAGGACGTACATACCTTTGCGCAGCCTTCGGTCCCCCTCACGCCGCCGTCGAGTCTCAGAGCCGTTCATCACCGAACTCCTTGCCGGACATGGCCGGCGCCGGCCGACGCCAGCGGCTGGCGAATCTCAAGCTGCGCCAGCACACTTGCCCCGCCTTCGACATGATCTCCGACTTTCACCTGTGGAATTGCCGAGCCATCCAACAGGACATCCACCCGCGAACCAAACTTGATGAGGCCGATGCGCTCACCTCGGGCCACGGTATCGCCAACTTTCTTATTGAACACGATCCGGCGCGCCAACAGGCCCGCGATCTGCTTGAACACCACTGTCTGTCCTTCGCCTTCCACGGTCACAATGTTCTGTTCGTTGTGTTCGGCGGAGGCTTCGTTCATCGCGTTCAGGAACTTTCCCTTCTGGTAGCGCACCTCGCGAATCACACCGGCGATTGGCGAGCGGTTCACGTGAACGTCAAAAACGCTCAGGAAGATGCTGATTCGCAGGCAGTTTTGGCCGCCCGAGTTGACCAGCGACACGTCCGTCACTTTGCCATCCGCCGGCGAAACCACCGCCCCGGCAGTAGCGGGAATTTGGCGATCCGGATCGCGAAAGAACCACAAGAAGAAACCTGCCAGCACGATCGGCAGCACGCCCCAACCTGGGGCAGTCAGCCAGCCAATCAAAACGGCGGCTGCCAGCAGGGGAATTGCGTAGTAGTAGGCGTCGCGAACCATTTTGGGAGACACCCGGATTATAGTGCACTGGGCGGGCTCCGCGGATGTTAAACGCCAACAAAAAAAGGCGCTTACACGCGCCCTCCTGCGGGACATACGAACCCTTGCGCGGTTGTACCCGCCTGGGGGTTCGAGGCTTGATTACGCTACCTGGTTCTGCTGCGCCTGCTGCCGGAACTGCCGCTCAATGTGCTCCATCTGGTCCTTGAGGCGCAGTTTCAGCTTCTTTAGGCGAACCTCTTCCAGTTTTTCGTCGTCGGTGAGATAGCGTTTTTGGGTCAGTGAATCAAGGCGTCTTTCGTACTGGCTATGTTCTAGAACCAATTTGCGGAACTCCTCATGGTTCTCTATCAGCTGGTCCCTAGAAATCAGCATCCAGCAGACCTCCTAACCGGGATTGCAACCTTAGAAAAAGTACCACACCCTTGGAACGGCTTCAATCCGGAAAATTGCGTGCCTCTATCCGGCTTCTTTCTGCAGACTTACGGACAGCTATCCGGCTCTTTCGCGCTACTTGAGCCGCAGCGTGTACAGAACGGCGTCCTCTTCCGGATCGCGATAGTATTTCTTGCGTCGACCCGCCTCTACAAACTGACACTTTTCATAGAGCCGTCGGGCGGCGGCGTTCGACTCGCGCACTTCAAGGTATACCTTCTGACCGCCCTGCTGGCGCGCCATTTTCAGCAACTCGCCCACCAAAGCCGCTCCGAATCCTCGCTTGCGAGCTTCCTCAGCAACCACCACGTTCTCGATCTCCCACTCAGCATCCAGCCTGCGGCCGATCACAAACCCTTTCACCTGCGAATCTTCTTCCATCACCAAGGCCAGACGGCTTTGGCCTTCTTTTTCGCCGCTCGACCGAGGGTCTTTCGCAGCAGAGAATTTCGATCCCTGCTCAATCACCTTGCCGTATTGCTCCTGGGAATAGTGCGCCGCCGTTGCGGACTCCTGCTCCAGCGCCAGAATGGCAGCCAGGTCAGCGGCAATGGCAGGTCGGATTGGCAAAGTTGCAACCAGCTATCGGCTAGAGGCAAACAGCTAAAGGCTGGGTTTCGAGAATATCTCCGCGTCGGAACGACGGATGTAGTTGGCTTCCAGGTCTTCCGGCGCAACTGTTTGCCCAGACTGGAGCCTCTTCCAGCCGAGGCGCGCGACCGAATCGCTGCGGGGACGCTCAACCACTTTCACGTCAGCTCCGGCTTGCTGCGCGGCTTCGGCAATGGGCAGGTCGGGAGTCACGACAACCCTCCCGCGACACAGTGCCAGGAATTCCTCTCGCGTCAGCAGCTTTTCACCAAAGTCCGTAATCTTTCCGTGCTCGTACTCTCCCACATAAAGTTCCCCACGACCGGCATCGAGCGCAGCATAGACTTTACCTTCTTCGGCGCTTGCAACTGCCACTGCCTCGAGCAAAGAGACGGCGGCAATCGGCTTTCCGAGGGCCTCAGCCAACGCTTTGATGGCCGCCAAGCCCACGCGCAACCCAGTGAATGACCCCGGCCCGGAAGCTGCCGCGAAGCCGTCCAGATCATGCTTGCTAAAGCCGTGCTTCTTCAGCAACTCCGCAATCTGCGGGACGAGTTGCGCAGAAAATGTACCTCCTGCGAGCGGAACTACCTCGATGACCTGGCAGGCATCACCCGGCCCGCACCGCGCCAGCGCGATGCTGCCGTGTTTGCCGGAAGTATCAACCGCAAGAATAAGCATTGTTCACGTGGAACAACTGAGACCGCGAACCAGACCGTGGCCTAGAGCGTGTTTCATAAACCTGTCTCAGAGAGGACTGGCGGTTCCCCCAGGGGCTAAAGCCCAGTGTCTATGCGGCTCGTAGCGGCACGGCTAAAAGCCGTGCCCTTCCCAAAATCCTAGCCGGAGCCATTTATGAAATACGCTCTAATACTCCAGGAGCCCTGTGTGCATGGTCATTTTCCAACCATCGCTGGTCTTGCTGTACACCTTGCAGGCGCGGCCCTTCCAGTGAAAATCCTCGCCGTTGCGGTTGCGCCACAAGGTATCGACATCCACAACCGCAAATGCGCCGTCTCCCTCCGCTGAGATCTCAATTCTCCTGATCTGACGGCGGTTGTGCACCAAGGCGTGGGTATCGAAAAGCTCCTGCCAAACCGCCTTCCATCGCTTCCGGTCGTATCTGCCCATCCCCATCACCCAATCCATCGGATCATGCGAGTGCGGCGTCGCCGGCCACGGCCAAACCATATCCGGGTGGAAGATGGAAATCAGCAGCTCAACGTCCTTGCTATCCCAAGCGCGGGTCTCGCGATTTACCATCTCGACGATCTCCTGCCGCAATTGATCTTGCGATTTCATTTCGTCGACTGGTGCCTCTCGACCAACTCCAGCAGCACACCGCCGGCGCTCGCGGGATGCACAAACACATAGCGATGCCCGCCCGCGCCTACTTTAATCTCTTCCGAGACCAGTCGCACGCCGTCTTTCCTCAACTTTTCGACCGCTGCGGCAAGATTCGGCACTCGCAGCGACACGTGATGCAGTCCCTCGCCACGCTTGGCGATAAATTTGGCGATAGTCGAGCTCTCGGACGTGGGCTCCAGCAGTTCCAGCCGGCTTTCGCCCACCGGCACCATCACCAGGCGAACCTGTTCGGCTTCGACCGTCTCTTCGGCGGAGACGGTCATACCGAGCTTTTCGTAGATACTCTTTGCCGCCGCCAGCGACTTCACCGCGATGCCGAGATGATCAATCGTGAACATATTCAACGTCCCCAAGAGCCACGAAGCGGCGGACGCCTCGTCCGCAGACCCAGCAGTAGCGCCGCCGTCTCGGCGGCTGTCGTGGCGGCGTCGCGCCGCCACATGCGCGGGCAAGATGCCCACGCCACAGCCGGCAGGGATGCCGGCGCTACTATCAACCTGGTCCAGCCTTTTCCAGCTTCCCGACAATCTCTTCTACCAGCGAATATGGGTCCCGCTTGTGCTCGGCCACCTGGGCCGCAAGCTGTTGCACGTCGCGGAAGCCCAACTGTTCGCGCGCCTTGTCGAGCAGCGCATCGCGCAGCATCTGGACCAGCCGCTCCTGCCAGCTCTGAATGTTGCGTTGCAGCGCCAGGTTTTCCTTTTTCAGGTACGCATCGTAATCAGCAATGGCTGCGGCCAGCTCTTCAATTCCCTGGCCCTCGCTGGCCACAGTTTTCACAATCAGAGGCGTCCAGCGGTCGCTGCGCACCGCCAGCGATTGCAGCCCGCGAATTTCCCGCTCAACCCGTTCGGCGCCTTCGCGGTCACTTTTGTTGATCACGAAAATGTCGGCAATTTCCATGATGCCGGCTTTGATGCTCTGCACATCGTCGCCCATTCCCGGCACCAGGATCACGATGGTGATGTCCGCCAGCCGCACAATGTCTACTTCGTCCTGCCCCACGCCCACGGTCTCGATCATGACCAGATCGCGGCCCGATGCGTCGAGCACGGTGGTGACGTCCGCCGTGGTGTGAGCTAACCCGCCCAGCGAGCCGCGCGTGGCCATGCTGCGAATGTAAATCCCCGGATCGGAGAAATGGTCCTGCATGCGGATGCGGTCACCCAGAATCGCGCCGCCGGTATAAGGGCTGGTGGGATCGACCGCGATGATGCCGACCGTCCGATTCTGTTTGCGGTAAACCTTGGCCAGTTGAGCGACCAAGGTGCTCTTGCCCGCGCCGGGCGCGCCGGTGAGGCCGAGAATCCGCGCGTGGCCGGTGTGCGGGAAGAGAGCCTTCAGCAGGTCGGACCATCCCGGCGCCCGGTTCTCCACGGTGGAGATGGCCCGCGCCAGGGCGCGGGAATCGCCGTTGCGCAAGCGATCCAGCCAGAGTTGGATGTCGGGGTTCAAACAGTCAGTGTAAAGCAGAGGCGGGCGTAGCGAAAATGCAGGATTTCCCGCGATTGTCATACTGCAAGCGGAGTTGGCGTTTGCGAAGCGGACGACGACGCTGTCGAAGGCCCCCGGGGCTGGTTGGCCCGACCGATGCCGATTCAAGGAGTTCTCCCCAAACTTTCGAGGGCATTGCTGGGAACTCCTTTCGACGTTCATGTCCGTGAACACGCGCACCGGGTCCTTCGACTACGTGACTGCTTCGCGCGAAAACAGCCACTCCGCTTAGGATGGCAGCGCGGTTGTCTTCGACGAACCTTTACCCATCGCGTCGGTGAGCTTGCCGAAAAGCCTCTTGCTTGAAGTCTTTCCCCGCCCGCTCCAGATCCTCCGGCCTACCCAAGTCTCGCCAATCGTACTCATCTGCCCGAAAGCCAACAATCCTCTCGCCTTGCCTAGCAAGCCGCAAATACGATGCGATGATCGAAAACGCCCCGCCCTCCGTCATCATCGTAAAAAGCCGAGGCGAGATGACGTGGACCCCACAGAAAGCCAGCGCCTGCATTTGCCGTGCTGAACGAGCCAATTCCTCTTTACCATCCGCTCGTCGCCCGCAAAGCTGGTGCTGCTCGTCAAACAGCAGATAGCGCGACGACGCTCGCTCCTGCACCGCCAGCGTAGCCAATGCTCGCGTCTGGTTATGAACCTGTACCATGCGACCGAAATCAATGGTGCTGATCACATCGACGTTGTGCAGGAGGAATGGCTCTGCATCCCCTTTCGAGTCTTCCAGGAAAAACCACGCCGCTTTCTTCAACCCTCCACCGGTATCGAGCAAAATTTCCTCGCGAGAGACTTCAACCCGCATGCCGAAGCTATCGTTCGCTTTCAGATACTCGACCACCGTGTCCGCAAAGTGATGTACATTGATGATCACCTCGCGAATTCCAAATGCACGCAAGCGCAAGAGCGTAATCTCCAGCAGCGTGCGGCCGGCGACTTCCACCAGGGCCTTGGGGCGCGTGTCGGTCAGCGGGCGCAATCGCGTGCCAAGCCCGGCTGCCAAAATCATTGCCTTCATTCGGCCGATTTCTCCAGTTCGCGGTGGCGGAGGATAACTTCCACTTCGTTCTTGCTGCGCAAGTGCATTGCCAGTTGCTCCGCCAGATACACCGAGCGGTGCTGGCCGCCGGTGCAACCGAATGACACCATCAAATTCCTGAAACATCGCTGCTGATAGCTGCTCACGCTGGCATCCACCAGAGACACCACGTTGGCCAAGAACTTATGTACGCTTTCCTGCTGGCTGAGATACTCGATCACTGGGGCGTCTTTTCCCGTTAGCGCCTGGAAACGCTCTTCCCGACCCGGATTCGGCAAGCTGCGGCCATCGAAAACAAACCCGCCGCCGTTACCGCTGTCATCTTTCGGCAGGCCACGGTGGAATGAAAAACTGAAAATCCTCACCGTCAGTCCGCCAGCTTGAGGAGCCTGCTCAGGCAACTTTCCCGGCTCTTCGCTCGCCAGATTCCATAGTTTCTCCGACGCCAGCATGTTGTGGAATGCCTCCGTCAGCGTCGGCAGGGCGACGGGCAGGGTAACGTTGTGGAGCAACCATCGCACGTTTTTCAAGGCGTACGGCACGCTTTGCAGGAAATGCGTCTTGCGTTCATAAAACCCGCGAAAGCCGTAGGCGCCCAGCGCCTGCATCACCCGTGCGTAGACGTACGCGTAGTAGTGGTGCATGAACTCATCGCGGTCAAACTGGAGAAAGCCGGCCAGGCTTTTCAGATAGCAGTCCAGTAATTGCGCGCGCAATTCCGGCGGCAGGTCAGCCTTAGCATCGTACAAAAGAGAAGCGATGTCATATTGCAGAGCGCCCTTGCGCCCACCCTGGTAGTCGACAAAAAAAGGCTGGCCGTTGCGCAACATGACATTGCGGGACTGAAAATCACGGTAGAGAAAATAGTCGCGGGCCGCGGTCAGCAGGAATTTCGTTAACCGGCTGAAATCGGTTTCCAGCGCCTGTTCGTTAAAAGGAACTCCGGCCAGCCGAAGAAAGTAATACTTGAAATAATTCAGGTCCCACGCGATGGACTGGCGATCGAAGCTGGCGCGCGGGTAGCACAGTTTGTAATTCAAGTCACGGCCCGCTTCGACTTGAAATCGCGGCAGCGTGGCCACCACTTTGCGATAGGCCTCAACCGCTTCCGGAGCTATGTCCGCGCCGGAACGATGCTCAGAGAGAAACTCGAACAACGTGGTGTCGCCCAGGTCCTCTTCCAGGTAGGCACCGTGTTGTAAATCGTCGGCATAAATCTCCGGCACCGGCAAACCGTGCCGGCGAAAATTCCGGGAAAATTCAAGAAAAGCGAGGTTTTCTTCCCGGACATCGTACAAAATACCGACGGCGCTATGGCTTTGGCCGGCCAGCCGTATGATCTTACGCCCTGACCCGCCCAACTGGCCTTGCAGCGGCTGCACCTGCTCGCACGGCACGCCAAAATGCTGCTCAAAAAGTTTCTTGAGAACGTCCATGAGTTATGAGTTTCGTCGGGTCCGATTGAACCGAACCAACCACCAAAGATAACACCGGGATGCAATGGTGAAGCGTGCCTATTACGGTGCGGAGCCGGGCAGCCACGATTGGGAAGTGGCTCGTGGCGCCGGTGGGGATGGCGCGGAAAATCTTTCGAATGGGCGAGAAAAGTCAGCTTAACCACTGCCGAGAAGCGACCAGCCGGTCGGTCGGTTTGTCATGCAGAAAGCTCGTCGTCGCCAGTAAACATACGGCTCCCACGCATGGCTGCCTTCGGCGCCACTGGTCGCTCCCACTCCTGATCAGGCTGTGCTGTAATCAAGCGGTTTGGCGGCCACGCGAGAGCGGCTGCGACCGAGAGCGGAAGGGACCCATGGATTTCCAACTCAACGAAGAACAACTTCACCTGAAGAAAAGCGTGCGCGAGTTTGCCGAGCGCGAGATCGCTCCCCACGTCATGGAATGGGATGAAGCCGGACAGTTTCCTCTGGCAACCATTAAGGAACTGGGAAAGCTCGGGCTCATGGGGACGATTTTTCCTCACGAGTACGGCGGCGCAGGTATGGGCTACGTCGAGTACGCCACAGCGATTGAAGAACTTTCCCGGGTGGATGGATCGGTGGGCATCATCGTGGCGGCGCACACCTCGCTGTGCACGAACCACATTTTTATCGCAGGGAGCGAAGAGCAGAAGAAGAAATACGTCAGCAAGCTGGCCACCGGAGAGTTTATCGGGGCCTGGGGGCTGACTGAGCCTTCTGCTGGTTCTGACGCGGGGAGCGCGCGCATGACCGCGGTCCGCGATGGGAAAACCTGGGTGCTGAACGGCACCAAGACGTTTTGCACTAACGGCCATTATGCCGACGTGGTGGTGGTGCTGGCGGTCACTGACCGGGCTGCGCACACCCACGGCCTCTCGGCGTTCATCGTGGAAAAAGATGCCAAGGGTTTTCGCCTGGGAAAGAAAGAAAATAAACTCGGCTTGCGGGCCAGCGACACGGCGGAACTGATCTTCGAAGACTGCGTGATTCCGGCGGAGAACCTTCTGGGCAAAGAAGGCGACGGATTCATTGACGCCATGCGGATTCTCGACGGCGGCCGCATCTCGATTGCGGCTCTCGGCCTCGGTATGGCCGTCGGCGCATATGAAGCGGCGTTGAAGTACTCCAAGCAGCGGCAGCAGTTCAGCAAACCGATCAGCGAATTTCAGGCGATCCAGTGGAAGCTGGCGGACATGGCTACGGAAATTGAAGCTGGCCGGCTGCTGACTTTCCGCGCAGCCGCGATGAAAGACGCCGGAATGAAGACTACGCTGGAGTCTTCCATGGCGAAGCTCTACACCAGCGAAATGGCGGTGCGCTGCGCCAATGAGGGCGTGCAGATTCACGGCGGGTACGGGTTTATCAAGGATTACCCGGCAGAGAAGTTCTACCGTGATGTGAAGCTGTGCACGATTGGCGAAGGCACCAGCGAGATTCAACGGTTGGTGATTGCAAGACAGTTGTTGAAGGAGTAGCTCTTGGCCTTTGGCCGTTGGCTTTGGGCCTTCGTTGTCCAGTCCTCGACAGATCTGGCCTGCACTCAGATCTTCGGTGGGCAACCCATCGCAATCCGCACTTTGTCGGCGATCTGGCACACTCGGGTGCTGCTCAGGGTGCGCAACGGGAATTTCGGTTCGAGCAGGAACTCCTTTTTCACGACAGTTAGATCTTCACACCGGACGCTGGAAGCATGAAGGCCGGTTTCCCCGGGTGGGAGCTGGATGTGGGTCTCGAATTCCCGTTCCACGGAGCCGGTCAAGGGTGCGACTAGCACGGTGCTGGCGCCCGGGTGCCGGTTCCTAGCATCCAGAGAAACAATGATCACGGGCCTGCTAGCTTTTTCCGGCGGATCGGTGGGAAGCTTGACGTACCAGATCTCTCCACGCAAAGGGATTCGCTTCATGGCTAGTCCTCGCTGGGAAACTGGGTTGCGGCAAACTCGCCCCAGGCGCTATCTTCGGCGATCTCCTCCGCAGTGAGAGAATCGTAGTAACGGGTAACTGAGGCGGAGATGCGCTCCATCTCTTTTGCCTGCTGCTGCTGACGAATGACCTCTTCCAACACCGAGGACATGGAACCCTTCCTTGTCTTCTTGCGGAGGGACTCCAGATAGTTCACTGATTCGCGAGAAAGCGAAAACGTCTTTTTCGCCTTGCGTGCTGTATTCAACTTGGGCATGGCACTCTCGAACCAACCAATGCTAGCATAGCAACTTTCTGTGGTATGAGCAATAGTATGCAAGAGGTATGACTCTGACGTATTCCGCAAGAAGTCGCGCCCCGACGTGGGGTTGGGGCCTGCAGCTCTTGGCAGGACGATTCGGGGGCTCCTGCGTTTCCTATTCGTTCTCGGAGAACACCTGTTTTGGTCTACTTCAGAGCCAGCGGGTAGGGACTGCTTCGACTGCGTTGTCGCCCGCTCCGCAAACGGCAAGTTCGCTCGGGATGACAGGTTTGCCTTAATGACAAGAGAATGCAGGACGGGTGGCCGAGTTTCGACAGCTCACAATCCGCGCTCTCGGCGTCCTGCCACCGCACGCGCCACGCGATCCCGATCTGGCGCTGGCTTGGCAGGCGTCAACTGAATCAGCGAGCGGTTGCCCACATGCACGAAGTCCAGCTCACGCGCGGCGATCAGGGCGTTGATGGCTTCTTTCACTCGCGAGCGGGGGACAAAATTGCCGAAGAAAGATTCGATTTCCTGCTGCTCGGCGGCCAGCACGCAATCGAGATACTTTGAAACCAGCGCAGAGAGCGCTTCGGCCACCGACAAGTTAATGCCCTCACGCACGGCGTCAGGCGACCAGCGATAAAGAACATCCCAGAAAGAACCTTCCGCCGGGTTGTAGTCCACGCGCGTAATGCGCAGCTTCGACCAGAGTTCTGCGAGGGACTTATCGAGCGCGGCAGTCGAAGTTCCTCCGCCCACAGTTTCCAATAGCTTATGTTTAGAGACCGGACCCTCGCGGCGAATGACTTCGTAGGCATCACAGGCCAGTTGTGAATATTCCGAGTGCGGGCGCGGCTTCGGTGGCTGCTTTGGATTGCGCTCGCCGACAAGGGCATAGAAATAAGGGAAGATCGAAGCCGCCAAAAGAAAGGCGTTGTTCTCGCCGAACAAGTTGGCCTCGTAGGCGTCGCGCTCTCGCAGCAGGCGGACCATGAGGTCAGTCGCCTCCTGGGCCCGCGGATCAGCGAAGGCATGCTGCCAAGTCGGCAAGCGATCTTCCGATCCCACCCATGCGCCGATGAAGGTGGGCGCGAGCAACGGAGGCTTCATGGGATAAAACAGACAGAATCCAACCGACTCGATGAACGAGCGTGCATCGTCGAGCGTGCGGACGGGTTGGCCGTCGAGCCGCCATTTGTCGCGACGAAGTTGGTCGAGATCGAACGTCATTGCACTCAGCCGTCAGCACTCAGTCCGTAGGCGTTCAGCAATCGGCACCAAACATGAATGGCTGAAGGCTGATTGCTAAGTGCTGAATGCTAAATTCTCTTAAATGCCTTCTGAATGTCCTTCAAAGAGTATCGCAGAACTACGGGCCTGCCGTGCGGGCAGGACATGGGGCACTCTGTTTTGGCCAGTTCCGCAATCAGCCATTCCATTTTGTTTTGCTCCAGCGGCATGTTCACCTTGATGGCGGCGTGGCAGGCGATCGACGCGGCGATGCGGGTGCGGACCTTCTCCATGTTAAGGGCTTGCTCTTCCCGAGAGAACTGGTCGAGCAGTTCGGCGAGCATGCGCTCGATCTGCGCAGCTTCCACGCCGGCAGGCGCGATTTTCACAGCGATGCTGCGGGAACCAAAAGGCTCGGCTTCGAATCCGTTGTGAACTAATTCATCAGAAATTTCGGCGAACACGGCTTGCTGAGCAACTGTGAGCTCCAGAACCAAGGGCATGAGCAAGCGCTGGCTTTCGACGTTCTGCGCGGCCCGCTGCCGAAGGATTTTTTCGAACAGCACGCGTTCGTGGGCGACGTGCTGATCGATGATCCAAAGGCCCTCGTGATTCACCGCAAGGATGAAGGACTCGCGAATTTGGCCGAGCGGCTTCAGCGACGAGAGCGACGGCGCGAGGTTACTGGGCGCTTCCGGCTCATCGGGAACGGGCGGAGTGCAGCCGTCGCTGGGAGTGAACTCCGGCGCGCGGGCGACGGGGATGGCCGCGTTGGCTTCGACGCTGATTCCGTCACTGAACTGAAAGCGCTCCGTGACGGGCGGCGGAACAGGTGGCTGCAAGCTGAATGCCTGCGGCTGAGCCAGCTCATAAAGGTGCTGCCATGCAGCTGAGACCGGCGGTCGCGTACCGGGAGTCAGCGACGGGCTAGCCGTGGGATGCGCGGCAATTTCAGTAGCGAACTGCGGAACTGGCCTGGCTTTCATCAGCGCGGCACGGACGGAATCACGGACGAAGTCATGCACGACGGTTGGCTGGCGGAAGCGGACTTCGGTCTTCGACGGGTGGACGTTCACATCCACTTCTCCGCTGGGCAATTCCAGAAACAGCAGAACCACCGGATAAACCGTGGGCGGAATGACATTGCGGTACGCCTCGGTGAGCGCGTGCTGGATGAGGCGGTCGCGAATCAGGCGTCCATTCACGAAAATGAAAATGGAATTGCGGTTGAGCTTCTGAATCTCCGGCTTGGAGACAAAGCCGTGGACGCGAAGTTCGCCGGGCTGTGAGGGAGGCTGCTCATCGTCTTCCTCCTGCCGGCGCCAGGGCGGAGGCTGTGGCAGTCCCATGCGCTCCAGCGGCTGCAACGCGGCCACAGGAATCAGTTGATCGAGAACTTCCTTGCCGAAGACCTGGTACACGCGCTCGCTGTGTCCGGCGACTGGCGGCGACACCAGCATGGCGTTGGTGGCCGAATGCAGCTCGAAATGCTTGTCAGGATGGGCCAGCGCATAATGCGTCACCAGCGAGGCAATGTGCGAAAGCTCGGTCGATTCGGACTTCAGGAACTTCTTGCGCGCCGGCGTATTAAAAAACAAATCGCGAACGGTGATGGAAGTTCCCGCAGGAAGGCCGGCTTCCTCGACTTTGAAAATTTTGCCGCCGTTGATTTCGACGACCGTACCAGAGTTTTCCTCCAGGGCGCGCGTTTCCAGGCGCAGCCGCGCCACAGACGCAATCGATGGCAGAGCTTCACCGCGAAAACCGAGAGTGGCCACGGTGAGCAGGTCTTCGGCGTTCTTGATTTTTGAAGTAGCGTGGCGCTCGAACGCGAGTAAAGCATCGTCGCGAACCATGCCGCAGCCGTTGTCGGTGATCTGAATGAGCTTCTTTCCGCCAGCCTCGACTTGAATCTTGATGCGAGTGGAACCGGCGTCCAGAGCGTTCTCCAACAGCTCCTTGACCACGGAAGCCGGACGCTCGACAACTTCACCGGCAGCAATCTTGTTAGCAACGGCTTCGGAAAGGACGTGAATTCTACCCATGGCGCTGTGAGATCCCTCGCTTTGCTCGGGATTTCGGCTGCGGGCTCCCGCTACGCTCACGCCCGCAAATCGCCTCAACTTCGCCAGCAGCAATCCTGTTTGCGACGGCTTCGGAGAGAACGTGAATGCGGCCCATAGGTCAGTGGTTGACGGTCGGTGAATCGAAGCCAGTGTCGCAGATGCGCGGCAAAAAGCAAAGCGGCTAGGACGATTTTCGGCCGAGAACTGGTTTCCCAAATGCCTTTGCGGGCTGCGGACTTGGCTCTCAGGGGCTAAAGCCCGCAGCGGCGGCGGGCCTGAGCGGCGTGCCTGAAGCCATGCCCCACCCAAAACCTATTTGTGAAAAACAAGTCAAGTCAGAACGGGCGATCCCATCTCATCGTTACCGAGCGCGACCGCCGGGCAGGGAGGGTGAGGCCTCGCGCGCCCATAAGATTTATCCGAGCCAAAAGGTCCGGTTCCGTTGTCTTGGAGCACACGCCACAGGCTTAGCGGCCGGTTGCAAAGAACCGACCACTGCCAAAACCTGGGTGCTCTCCCAGGAGTCCCTGGTTGCTGAGACTAATCGCTCCACAACGTAGGCACCGCGATACATCCCCTTGCTTACCCGCCACCGCCGAGGATTCCGCACCCGCCTCGGATTACGCCACACGATCCGCAGCGAATCCATAATCAAACTCCTTGCACTCACGGGCCGCTTCTCCGCGGGTTCTGGCCTTGAGCTGTCTGCAGTATGGTTCTTGGCGCGCTGACGTGCGGTAGGGGCAATCACTTCATTGTGTGACGTTGCTCACAGGAGAGCGCCGCGCCATTGCGCGGCCCGCGCGAAAACGGCCTCATGCGAGGCCAGGCAGCATGGCTGAGGAATGGGCAACCACCGGCCAGCCCTGCTATCCTGACGGTAACCTCCCATGAAGGTCATCTATCAACCTCTTCCACCGGTGGAGATCGGCGGGCGGAAGGTCATGGGCCGTGTCGTATTCGGCTTGCTGGTGGTGTTGGCGGCCGTGATCGGCGCCGCTGCCGGGCTGCTGCTGGTTTATTCGACCGGTCTTCCGGAGGTCCGGCAACTGGAGCACTACCGTCCCAGCTCGACCACTGAACTCTACGATGACCAGAACCGGGTGATTGGCTCGTTCGCGCTGCAACGCCGCGTGGTCGCCGAGTACAAGGATTTCCCTCCCGTCCTGCGCGACGCTCTGGTTTCCATTGAGGACAAGGATTTCTACCGGCACTGGGGCATCAATGTGTGGCGCATTGCAGGGGCGGCGTATCGCGACATCGAATCCGGCGGCAAGGTGCAGGGCGCGTCCACGCTCACCATGCAGTTGGCCCGCAACTTGTTTCTTTCACCCGATCGCTCATTTCACCGCAAGATTGAAGAGGCGCTGCTGGCGATTCAGATTGAGCGGCGCTTCACCAAGGAACAGATTTTCACGCTTTATGCCAATCAGATTTTCCTCGGCCACGGGGTGTACGGATTCGAGGCGGCCTCCGAGTATTACTTTTCAAAGCCCGCCAAACAGCTCACTCTCGAGGAAGCCGCGCTGCTTGCCGGATTGCCCAAGGCGCCGGGGCAATATTCGCCCATCAATCACCCCGACCGGGCTTTGCGCCGCCGCAATCTGGTGATCAACGCCATGCTGGAAGATGGCAAAATCACAGCGCAGCAAGCCGTGGAAGCCCGCAACCGCCCGATTGAGCTGAAGCTGCAGCGCGACCCGAATTCGCTGGCTCCGTATTTCGTCGAGGAGATCCGCCGCTATCTGGAGAATAAGTACGGCAGCGACCAGGTGCACGAAGGCGGATTGCGGGTTTACACGTCACTGGACATGGATCTGCAGCGGGCCGCGAGCCAGGCTGTGCTCGACGGGTTGGCGGCCTACGAGCGACGTCATGGATGGAAGAGCCATCTGGAAAACGTGTTGACCGAAAAAGCTGGACTGGAAGACTATCAGCATCCCGATTGGACGGATGATGTCGAGCCCAACCATTACATACACGCGCTGGTCACTGACGTTTCATCCGGATCAGCTAAGCTGAAGCTGGGGCGTCTGAGTGCGGTTCTCACCCAGGCGGACGCGGCCTGGACGCAGCAGAGGTTGTCAGCAATTCTGAAGGTCGGCGACATCGTGTATGTCAAAGTTGTGTCGCTGCGGCCGGACGGCACCGCTCGCGTCAGCCTGGAACAGGACTCGGGCGCAGAAGGCGCGCTGCTGGCCATTGACAACGCTACCGGCAACATCAAGGCCATGGTGGGCGGGCGCGATTTTGAGGAATCCAAGTTTAACCGCGCCACGCAGGCGCTGCGCCAGGTGGGATCGTCATTCAAGCCCTATGTGTACACGGCCGCGATTGATCAGGGCGCGCGTCCGGATGACACGATCGTCGATGCGCCGGTCACCTTTGAAACCGCCTCCGGGCCCTACACGCCCCACAACTACGATGAGAAATTCGAGGGCACCATCACGCTCCGCCGCGCGCTGGCGCAGTCACGCAATATTCCCGCGCTCAAGCTGGCGGACAAAGTTGGCATCAAGACGGTCATCGAGTATGCCCGGCGTTTTGGCGTGACCTCGAATCTTCCGCCCTATCTGCCCGTAGCTCTGGGTGCAGCCGAGGTCACGCTGTTCGAGCAGACTTCGGCCTTCAGCGTGTTTCCCAATGACGGTGTGCGGGTGGCGCCGCGTTATATCACCAAGGTGGAAGACTACGAAGGCCGGGTGCTGGAGGAAGATTATCCGGAAGTGAAGGACGTGATCAGCGCCCAAACGGCACGCATCATGACCTCGATGCTGCGCGAGGTGGTGCTGCACGGGACGGCGGTTGCCGCCAACAAGATGCCGTATCCGATCGCCGGGAAAACCGGAACCACCAACGACTTTACCGACGCCTGGTTTATCGGCTTTTCGCCGTCGATGACAACCGGCGTTTGGATCGGCTACGACGAAAAGAAATCGCTGGGCGCGAAGGAAAGCGGGGCTCGCGCCGCGCTGCCGATCTGGATGGATTTCATGAAAGTGGCGCTGGCAGGAAAAGACGCAGGGGAATTTCAGCCCCTGCCGCAATTGCCGGGCACTTCGGTGGCGCAAAAGGTGGATACGTCCGATGCGGCGCCAGCAGAGGAAGAGGGACATTAGGTGTACAATCTCCTTCGTTACAATGCGCCTTCCGGCCATTTCGTTCCTAATCCTGTCCCTGCTGTTCAACGTCGGCGAGGCTGCGGGCAAGCAGAAGTCCTCTCAGCGGATTGGGGATTTGGTTGTTACCTTGCTCGGTATAGAGGAACGGGAAGCAGCCACTAGTAACCATCACACAGTAACGATAGGCCTTCAAGCCGAGAACGTGGGGAAGCAAGCCCTTTGCCTCAGTTTTGGATCGACGCTGAAGGCCACGTTTGGTCTCGAATACCATGGTTTTGGGAGCCAGCATCCGCTCCAAGTCCGAGAATTGCTTCCGGGAGAAAAAACGGACGGCGAGTTCGACTTTCTTGTCAAAGACGGCGTCGAGCCACTAGAACTCGTTCTTAAGCCTCTTTCCCACACGCAGACATGCACCCGTGGTAGGGACAGCCCTTCAGCCATCTGGCACAACGCTAGTGAGGTGAGATTTGGCCTTACAGGCCCGCAAGGCGGGCCTTCACAAGAACAGCCTGCGCTGACCCCACCGGCCGCCGAGGAATTGGGCGTTAGAGTCTTCCTCGCTGACGCGAAGGGCAGTGCTGCCCAGGGGAATCTCATTAAGGTTTTTCAGGATCACTGCCCACAGGCGCAGATTACAACCGCGAAAGAAAAGGCTAATTACGTTGTCCAGCTTACCCCCAAAAGTCTGACAAGGAGCAAAAACACGATACTCGTGGCTAACGCGGACGGCGATGTTATCCACAGCGGCGCAACGATCAATCTCGGCAATGCCGTGAAGGACGCGTGCACTGCGATCCTGAGCGAGACCGGCACCAGGTCGAAGCACTAACGGCCTGCCGCGGACAGTGGTGCGGGGTCTGCCGGTGGTTGGTGAAAACGCCTTGGCGCTTCGTAAGGGGGGTACCACAGGGTAGGGATCCTTCGACTGCGTGATCCGATTCGCAAGCGAACCGGATCACTCCGCTCAGGATGACAATCCATCGAGACTACGACTCAAGCAGGTGATTCCGACCTGCGCTCATCCGCACGAATCAGTGGCCAGAGCCTCATTTCTTCACCGCCGCGAAGCTCTCATCCAGAATCCGCACCGCCTCGTCCACATCAGCTTTGGAAATGTTCAGCGGCGGCGACATGCGGACTACATTGCCATAGAAACCGCCTTTGCCAACCAGTAGGCCGCGCTTGCGGGCTTCCTCCATCAGGGCGTTCGTGCCGGCTGGTGACGGCTGTTTCGTAGCGCGGTCTTCTACGAGTTCTAGAGCCTGCATCAAGCCCATGCCGCGCACATCGCCGATCAGCGCATGCTTCTTCTGCAATTCCTCCAGCTTCTGCCGGAAGTAGCTGCCGACGACGGCGGCGTTGGTGCGCAGATCATCTTCTTCGATGACATCGATTACGGCTTTTGCCGTCACGCAAGTTACGGGATTGCCGCCGAACGTAGAGATCGTCAGCCCCTGGAAGGAATCGGCGATTTCGGGTTTGGCGATGGTCCAACCGATGGGTATGCCGTTGCCCAGGCCCTTGGCCCCGGTAATCATGTCGGGCTCGACTTCCCAGTGCTCAATGCCGAACCACTTGTGCCCGGTGCGTCCCCAGGCGGTTTGCACTTCATCAGAAATGAAATCGCCGCCGTACTGCTTCACGATGTTGAACGCCAGCTTGAAATACTCTTTAGGCGGGGTGATGAAGCCGCCGACGCCCTGGATCGGCTCGGCCAAAAACGCGGCGATGCGGCCGGACGTCGAAAACTGGATGACGTTTTCGACGTCCTTTACGCAGGCGACCTCGCAGTCGGGATACTTCAACCCCAGCGGGCAGCGGTAGCAGTAGGGATTCATGGCGTGCGCGATCCCAACTTCAATCGTGCCTCGACGCCAGGTGTTCATGCCGGTCAGACCGCGCGCCAGCGACGAGCGCCCACTGTATCCGTGGCGCAGAGCGACGACCTCGAGATTTCCAGTGTGCATGCGCGCAATCTGGATGGCGGTCTCGTTGGCTTCGGTGCCGCTGTTGGTGAAATACGATTTCTTCAGCGCGCCGGGCGTGATCTGCGCCAGTTTTTCTGCCAGCGCGACCATAGGCTCATTGGGGAAGCAGGTGGAGACGTGCTGCAGCTTGTCGATCTGTGCCTTGGTGCGCGAGATCACACGCGGATTGCAGTGGCCTACGCTTATGGTCACGATGCCACCGAAGAAGTCGAGATACTTCTTCCCTTCAACATCCCAAACATGTTGCATCGAGGCATGGTCCATCGGAACCGGATTGGAGTAGTAGGTCGTGACCGACGGGAAGATGAATTCCTTCTGCTTGCGGTTGATTTCTTCGCGCGTGAGAGCAATCTGATTGACGGGAATGGTAGTCATAATCGCCTCTTGGGTAACTCGATAGAGAATAATAAATCAGACGAGGAGCAACTGCCGACAAAGTCTCAGCCGCCAAGCTACTTTGCGTGCGAGTCCTGAATCAGCACTAGATCGGAGGGAGAATCCCCGCGCACCAGCGCCAAGCTCTTGCCGTCAGGCGACCATTGATAGTCGTAGATTTTCAACGAACTAAAGTTCGTCAATCGCCGGCCGGGATTGCCGTTCAGCGCTTGGAACCACAAGTTGTCCACGCCCTTTTCGCGGATGGCATAGACGATGCCTTTGCCGTCCGGGCTAAAGCGAATTTGCCCCTGATGCCGCGGGTCGTACTGGAGGGTGCGCACGACTTGCCCGGAATCAAGAGACACCAGCGAGATGGTAGGCTTTTGCGCTTTGAAATCATAGGTTCCGAGTGCAATTGTCTTTCCGTCGCGGGCAACGTCGTATGCGGCATTGAATTCGGCAAACTCCTTGGAGATTCGTTCCGGCGTGCCTCCGTCGATGGGCACCTTCATGTAGGCGAAAGTGACCATGTCTACGTAAAAAACGCTCTTCCCGTCGGGCGAGCACATGGGGAACAAGTCTCTCTTGCCATCGGTGAGGCGGAGCAGTCCGCCGCCGTCCGCCTCGCTGCGCCAGATGTTCAGCGCGAGGGTTTTCAACGTGGCCCGAGAGAAGACAACGTGGCCGTCGCTGCAGCCGTAGGGCTGCATGGCCATCGACTCTTTGTCAGAAGCCATCTCAGTGTTGGGTCCACCGTCTAAGCTGACGAGATGAATGGTCGAACCCTGATGGGTTAGCAGCTTTCCGTCCCTTGCCCAAGAGACCTCGGGCGCAGCATCTCCGGAAGTGACTTGCCTGGCGTCGGAGTAATCGGCCTTCTGGCCTGAACTCACATAAACATCGCGCATCGACTCGCGCATGACGGTGGCAATGGTCGTGCCGTCGGCGGAGACACTCAAGGTCGTATAGTCATTCGTATCGGCGGTAATCGGACGAAACTTGCCGTCCGGATAGCTGATCAGTCCAACTTGCTGCCGACCAAAGAATGCTTCTGGAGTGGAGAAGGTTACTGCCAGCGCTCTTCCGTCCGGCAGCCACGACACGTTGAATAAGCCAGTGTACTGCGGCCGGGATATGGTCTTCTGGTTACCCGTGTTGGGATCAATCGAAACCACTGCGCTAAAGCTATTGTTGGTCTGATCGATCACCGTGCCGGCGATCGCCTTTCCATCCGGCGACCAGGCTGAATCCGCCAGCAGCTTGTCCATGCGACCAGTGAAAATGCTCTTTTCATCGCTGCCGTCGGCATTGGCGATGAGGAGATGGTATTTGCCGGGGTCGGGGTCGTTGGCCCGCATGAAGACGAAGCGCTGCCCGTCGGGAGAAAAGCTGGGGTTGGTGTCCACATCCTTGACGAGCAATTGTGGAGTCCCGCCCAGCACGGGAATGCGGTAAAGGTCGAACTCCTGAGATGCCTGACCACTGGCTAGTTGGGTGTGCGAATAGTAAATGTGACTGCCGTCAGGAGAGAAACGCAAGGCGCGGAACTGCACGTGTTGCGGCGCAACGATCTGCACATTGCTTTCGCTGGCCAGATGGCGCAGCCACAAGGATTCACTGCCCTCGTCATTCAGCACGTAGGCCAGATACTTGCCGTCGGGAGACATGGCGCCGAGCTGCGCATTGTGAGTGCCGCTGACCTTGCTGATCTTGATGTTCTGAAAGGGCACGCGGCGAGCGGAGAAGAACAAACTGTAAATGCCGAACCCGGCGGCAGCCAAAAGCAACAATATGACCGCCGACATGACTCCCAGGCCGGTTTTATGCTGGCGCGCAGCTGCGGCCAGCGCGGATCCACTGGAGCCGCGCTCGGTACCTACGGCAGGAGCGGCGGGACCCGAAACTCCAGCCGCTCCGGCGTCGGGGACCTGTATCCTGCCTGATTCAGTGTCACGTTTGAGCCGCTTGAGGTCGCTTCTCAACTCCGCCGCAGACTGATAGCGCAGCTCGCGATCCTTTTCGAGCAGTTTGCTGATGATGTCTTCCAGCTTGGGTGGAACTGCCGGATTCAACCGTATGGGCGGCACCGGGGTTCGGTTGAGGATGCCGTCGAAAATGGTCGCGGACGTTTCTCCTGCGAAAGGCAAGGCCCCCGTGGCCATCTCGTACAACGTGGTACCAAAGGAAAACAGATCGGTGCGGGAGTCGAGTTCCTTGCCCTTGGCCTGCTCGGGTGACATGTAGGCGACAGTACCGATCGCGGTGCCGGGGCTGGTGAGATAATCCCGGCTGTCGGCAATGGTGGCTGCCGTCGGTCCACCCGACAGCTCTTTCACCAACGCAACCTTGGCCAGCCCGAAGTCCAGGACTTTGGCGTGCCCGCGCTTGGTGACAAAAATGTTGGCAGGTTTGATGTCGCGATGAACGATGCCGCCGGCGTGGGCGGCATCCAGCGCATCCGCGACCTCGATCGCCAACGATAACAGAGTCTCAGTCTCCAATGGTCTTCCCGTGATGCGGTTGTTCAAAGTAGTGCCGTCCAGAAACTCCATGACAATGAAGGTCTGGCCATCCTGTTCGTCGATCTCGTGAATAGTGCAAATGTTGGGATGGTTCAGCGCGGAAGCGGCCTTGGCTTCCCGTCGAAAACGGCCCAAGGCTTGAGGGTCTTTGGCCACTTCGTCGGGCAGGAACTTCAAAGCGACGAAGCGACCGAGGCTGGTGTCCTCAGCCTTATACACCACGCCCATCCCGCCGCCGCCCAGTTTCTCGATGATGCGATAGTGCGAGATGGTTTGGTTGATCATGGGAGAACCCGCCGGGAGTTTTATATTAAGGAGACAGCCGAGGCTAGTCAATGTGCCTGTGGGTAGGGGCTCAGTTTGAACTCTGAATCTCACAAGGCGTCATCCCGAAGAGCCCGCGTTTTTACCAGCGGGCCGAGGGATCTCCCGGGGCACACAGCGTCGTGGCGGAGATCCTTCGCTCCGCCTGAAGAACGGCTACGCTCAGGATGACGCCATCGACGAGCTAAGATGCTATCAGAAATTCAAAATGAGCCAGTACCTCCCTGTGGGTAGCCGTTACGACCAGCAAGCTTCGAGCTGCGCTCGACCGGACAGCTGCCGGGACTGCGGCGCGACACGAATCCATTCCGGCAATCTCCAAGCGGTCGCGATACTAGGCTGTCTTCTTCTGCTGCATGCGCCGCAGTCGAGCGACCACCAGGCGGATTTCGTCGTAAGTAAACTCGGGAGGCAGCGACTCCTTCAGCGGACTGAGACGCTCCGTGCCCAGGCCCGCGCAGGCAGCTTCAATGATCGCCAGCCTGTCTTTATCAACCCAGGCATCCTGAAATTCAACTTCGCCTTTTTCAACCAGGTCCGCGACAGCGCTAACGATGGTGGAGAGCTGGCGTCCGCGGACGGCGGCAATCTCTTGCAGCGTATGCCCTGCCGCCAGCAGCCGCAGCGTCTCTGCTGCAGGCTTGGTTATTTTTTGCGGAGCATCGGCTGCCCTCGCGCCGTCTTCAAAGCGCTGGAGAGCTTTCAAAATTTCCTTTCCGTAGGTTTCGGTCTTGCGTTCGCCAAATCCGGGGATGCCGCGCAGTTCCTCCAGCGACTTGGGGCGCACGCGGCAGACCGCTTCGAGCGAAGTGTCGTACATCACGATGAACGCCGACACTCCCTGCTCCCGCGCCTTAAGCCGGCGCCACTCCCGCAAGTACTCACGCAGTTCAACGTCTGCGTAAACGCCCGCTGGAACATTCGCGGACGGCTGCATTCGCGGCGCGGCCACCCCGGCCGTGATCGGTCCTCCTGGTTGTGAAGATGACTCCAACGGCTGCGCCAGCCAATCGGATTCGCATCCGCAGACATCACAGGAACCGCACGCAGCCCACTTGGGAGTCTCACCGAAGTGCACGCAAATCTGATGGTGGCGGCACGCATTCGAATCCACAAACCGGCGGACCGCATGATAACGCTGCCACGCCCGCTCCTTCTCCGCCGGATCCGCGATCTGGTCATTGAAATATGCCAGCAGCCCGGCATCCCGCGGCTGCCAAAGCAGAAGGCAGTCTGCGGAATGGCCGTCGCGTCCGGCGCGTCCGGCCTCCTGGTAATACTGCTCAATCGATTTCGGCAGAGAAAGGTGAATTACGGCGCGAACGTCGGCTTTATTGATTCCCAGGCCGAACGCAATCGTGCCCACCAGGACGCGGACTTCATCCGCGGTCCATCGCTCCTGGTTGCGTTTTCGCTCGCCGGCGTCCATCTTGCCGTGGTAGGCAACGGCGGCAATGCCATTCTCTTCGAGAAAATCGACGGTCTCCTCGACTCGCCTGATGGTCGGCGCGTAGACGATAACGTTGTCGCTCGCGTGGAAGCGCAGCGCCCGCATCAGCAGGCTCGATTGGGCGTGTTCTGAGCCGCATTCCCGGACCATGTAGCGCAGGTTCGAACGATGAAAACTCGCGATGTAGCAATGCGGATGGCGAAGCTGAAGCTGCTTGAGAATGTCATGACGAACAATCTTCGTGGCGCTGGCCGTGAAAGCGGCAATCGGCCGATCAGGGAAATTAACGCGCAGAGTGCTCAGTTGGCGGTATTCCGGGCGAAACTCGTGGCCCCACTCGGAAATGCAATGCGCCTCGTCAATGGCGAAAAACGCGACCGGCACATTCCTCAGCCAGGCAATGGTGGCGGCGCGCGCCAGACGTTCCGGGGAAAGATACAGCAAACGATACTCCCCGGCGCGCGACTTCCGCATCAAGAGGGTCTGCTCATCTTTCGAGAGAAAGCTGTTGAGAGCCGCCGCCGGGATTCCCATCTGGGCGAGCTGCATTGCCTGGTCCTGCATCAACGCAATGAGCGGCGAGATCACGATCGCGGTCTTTCCCGTCACCAGCGCGGGCAATTGGTAGCAGAGCGATTTTCCTCCGCCGGTGGGCATGATGACGCACGTATCATGTCCTGCCAACAGGCTGCGCACAATGCGCTCCTGCATGGGACGGAAGGTGCTGTAGCCCCAATACCTCCGCAGTGCCGCGTGGAGTTCGTTCTCGGCCGCGACTTCAGGCACGGTTGCAAGTATAAGTGTCTTTCCCTTCACTCGTACGTGACGCGCGCACTGCGCTTCATCCCTATTGCCCAAAAGGGGAAGGCTATAATCATTGGCGTCTGATGAAAAAGTTCTTCCGCTTCATTTTGCTGGCGCTGGTTCTGCTGGTGGTGGCGCTGGTTTCGGCGCTCACTGCCATGCGCTTCGCCATTCACGGCCAGGAAACGAAGGTTCCCGATCTGGTCGGCAAAAGTCCCAACGAAGCTCGCCGGATGGCCGAAGCCAGCGGCTTTGACATGGTAGTGGAACGGCAGTACTTCAGCGCTACGGTACCGGAAGGAAGGATCCTTTCACAGATTCCAACGGCAGGAACGCGGATTCGCCGCGGCTGGCAGATGCGTGTGGCGGAGAGCTTGGGCCCGCAGCGCGTGCAGATCCCCAATGTGATCGGAGAGAGCGAACGCGCGGCTGAGATCAACATCCGCCGGCGAGGCCTCGATGTGAGCGTTATATCTCAGATTTCCCTGCCTGGAGCTACAGCCGATCAGGTGGTGGCGCAAAGTCCGCCACCTGCCGCCAGCGGAGTTTCCGTTCCCAAGATTAGTCTGCTGACTGCTCAGCCTGCGCCGCCGCAAACCTACGTCATGCCCAGCTTCGTCGGCCACAACCTGGAAAGCGCCACCGCTGAGCTGAAGGCGGCTGGCTTCCGGCTGGGGAACGTAACCCAGGTTGCGCCCCCGACGGCTCCCTCAGCGGCGAGCATCGTCGTGGCGCAGACTCCAGCGGTTGGCGGGAAGATCAACGCGGAGGCAGAGGTTAGCTTTGAAGTGCGATGAGTCGGCGCGCCGCGCTGTGCGATCGGCTCAACTCTTGCCTTCGGTGACGATCTCCGAAAAATCAGCGATGGTTGAAAATTCCTTCAACAATCTCTGCAAAAGCGCCAGCCGGTTCGCACGGATGCGCTCGTCGTCGACCATGACCATGACTTTGTCGAAGAAGCGATCGACGGGTTCCCTAGCGGTTGACAGCAACACCAACGCGTCCTTGTACGCCTTTTGGCCGCGAAGCTGTTCCACTTTAGGTGCGGTGTCGGTGATAAAGGAGGCTAAGGTCTTTTCTTCATCCGCCGATCCGGGCACCGGCTCAAAGCCAGACGCGACCTTGATTCCCTTTTCGCCGGCCTGCCGGAGAATGTTCCTGATGCGTTTGCATGCGGCCGCAATCGCCAGGAACTCGGGCATGTCCAGAACATCCGCAACCGCTTTCGCTCGCGCCAGCGCATCGACAACGTGGTTCGCATCCGCCGCCAGCACTGCATTCACCAAGTCGTAGCGGAAGCCGCATGCGTCACGCAAATAAAACTCCAGCCGCTCACGGAAAAAATCCTGCAATGCCTTGGGGTAATCGATCTCGCGGGAGAACTTCTTCTCGGCTGCCGAACCGCGGTAGGTTTCGCGGGCATCATGAAACATCTGGCCAAGCTGAATCGGCAGTCTGTGCTCGACGATAATCTTCACGATGCCGTTGGCTTGCCGCCGCAAGGCAAACGGATCTTTCGACCCCGACGGCTGCAGCCCCAGCGCAAACATCCCGGCGATGCTGTCGGCTTTGTCGCCAATCGCCAGCACCGCGCCTTCAACCGTGCGCGGCACCGAGTCTTCCATCGACTCCGGCTTGTAGTGATCGTAGATGGCCTGGGCGATCAGCTGCCGCGTCGCGTCCGGCATGTCGGAGTCAAGTTCCTGTACCTGCGCGTATAGTCCGCCGACAATTCCCTGCAGCTCGGTGAATTCCTTCACCAACTCGGTGGTGAGATCGGCCTTGGCAAGATAGGCGGCTTTGTGCACAATGCCGGGGCGAACCGCAACTCCGCTCTGGTGCAGTTCTTCGCACAGCCAACTGCACAGCCTCTGCACCCGCAGCGCCTTTTCGTGGTAATTGCCAAGGTCTTTCTGAAAGGTGACGTTCTTCAGCCATAACGCGCGTTCGCGTAGCGGATGCTTCTGGTCGGTTTGCCAGAAGAACCGGGCATCGTTGAAGCGGGCGCGCAAGACGCGCTCATGGCCATGACGGATCGTCCCCTGCGGATCGCCATCGGTGTTCAGGATCGCGAGAAAATGCGGCAGCAGCTTGCCGTGCGCATCTTCGACGGCAAAGTACTTTTGATGATCGCGCATGACCGTGACCAGAACTTCTTCCGGCAGTTCCAGAAATTCGCGGTCGAAGCTGCCCAGAATCACCGAGGGCCATTCGGTCAGGTTGACCACGGTATCGAGAAGGGATTTATCCTCGCGCCAGCGCGCGCCGGGGATGGTGCGAGTGGCGGCGTCGAGCGCTTTGCGGATCTGGTGTTCGCGGGCGCTGCGGCTGAGCACTCTTGCTTCTCGCAGAGCGGCAACGTAAGCCTCGCCAGCGCCGGGAATGTTTACGGCACCATCGGCCAGAATGCGATGGCCACGCGATTGGTTCGAAGCGCGGACGCCGTCGAACTCAAGGGGAACCACTTCGCCATCCAGCATGGCCACCAGCCAGCGCACCGGGCGGACGAAGAGCTCGCCACGCTTGCGCCAGTACATGTTTTTGGGCCAATAGACCGAGTTGATTTCCTTGGGTAGCAACTGCGACAGGACTTCCGACGCGGCGCGCCCTCTTCTGGTGACCTTGGCTGCCAGATACTCGCCTTTGGGAGTCGTGACCCTTTCAAGCTTCGAGACGTCCACACCGGCCTTCTTGGCGAAAGCTTGGGCGGCGGGGGTGGGCTGGCCATTCTTGAACGCTACCGACGTGGACGGGCCAGTAAGTTGCTCGGTCACGTCGGGCTGCGCGGCGGGAATGCCGGCGGCAAGAACGGCAAGGCGGCGCGGCGAATCAAGACACGTTATGTCTCCGCCAGGATGGAGGCGTTCGCGGTCCAACAACTTGGACACACGCTCGCGCAGGTCGAGGGACGCGGCATCAATCATCCGGGCGGGAATTTCTTCGCAACCGATTTCGAGCAGGAAGTCTGGCATTAGAGAATCATTTTATCTTGGCGGGCGGGGCTACGTCACAGTTGGGTGCTTTCCAGTGGTTTCATCGTTTCAAATACAAACTTGTCATTCTGAGCGGAGCAGGGTGATTCGCTCGCGAATTGCCCTGCGGAGTCGAAGAACCCCGGATCCCTGTCTTCAACCATGGTCGCATCAGGGAATTCTGACCCAACAGCCCGCAGCATAGAGAGAACTCCCTGAAACAACCACATAAACGCTAGGCCTCTCTGAGGTCCTTCGACTTCATGGAATCTTCGCCCCGCGAAGATTCCATTCCGCTCAGGATGACAACGCAAGCGCGTTTCTCGGTAGTAAACTACCCTGCTGCTGGTTCACGTACGCCTTGGCAATGCCCACCGCCAGCGCCCGCACTCGGGCAATGACTCCCACGCGCTCGGTCACCGAAATGGCTCCGCGCGCGTCCAGAATGTTGAACAGATGTGAGCACTTCAGGCAAAGATCATAAGCTGCCAGCAGCGGGAAGCGCGATTTCTCTGGGCTCTCGTCATCCTTCGCCAACGCCGCATACCTCTCCAGCAGCGCCTTGCACTCTGCCTCGCATAATTCGAAATGCTTCCATGCGTTTCCAACGTCGGCGGTTTCGAAGTTGTATACCGAGAACTGCTGCTCATCGGCCAGCCGGACGTCGCCGTAGGTCACCACTCGGCCAGTCTCCGGATCGCGCGCCCACACGATGTCATAAATCGAATCGACATCCTGCAAGAACGCGGTGATGCGCTCCAGGCCATAGGTCAGCTCAACCGAAATTGGGTCCAGGTCCACGCCGCCGCACTGCTGGAAGTAAGTAAACTGTGTGATTTCCAAGCCGTCGAGCATGACCTGCCAGCCAATGCCCCAAGCGCCCAGCGTGGGCGATTCCCAATTGTCTTCCTCAAACTTGATGTCATGCTGGCGCAGGTCGATCCCAATCGCCGCAATCGATTCCAGGTAGAGTTCCTGTATGTTTTCCGGCGGGGGCTTGAGAATAACCTGCAACTGGGTGTGCTTGTAGAGCCGGTTGGGGTTCTCGCCGTAGCGCCCATCCGCCGGGCGCCGCGAAGGCTGCACATACGCCACCTTGTACGGTTGCGGCCCAAGCACACGGAGAAACGTCTCCGGAGCCATGGTCCCCGCGCCGACTTCGAGGTCATAGGGCTGTTGCAGCACGCATCCACGGTCAGCAAAAAAAGTCTGCAGGCGAAGGATAATTTCCTGAAACGTCAGCGAATTGGATTGGGATGGATTCATGTTGTAAAGCCGTTAGCCGTTGGCCTTTAGCCAGTAGCTCTTAGCCCTTCGCGCAAGACTTCTTACGGAAAGGCCAAAGGCTAACCGCCAAATGCCAATTGTCAACTGCCGATCTTCTCCAGCATCCCCGCCGTCACGAACTTCTTTTCAATGTGCCGTTGGAGAGCTTGCAGCAAAAACTTGCGCAAATCGGCTCCCTGGGCCTTGGGCCACGGCGCGCCTGCAAAACTTTCCACCGGCGCGCGAAACATCTGCGCCGCCAGCGCTCGCGATTCGCTGGAAATCTCCGACGACGCCAGCCGCTTATCCTCCGGACACATCAAGCCGTCGCTCAGCGCATGAAAATACGCCCGGCTTCCATTCAAACTCCGGCCACAGGCCAAGCACTCGGACAAATCCGGCAGGTAGCCCATCAGCCGGGTCATCCACAGCTCGAAATACGTGACCGGCATCCAGACATCCGGGCCACGCAACGCGGCCAAAACGGAGAGTGCAAGCCGAAACACCGCATCGTTGACCTCGCGCTCCGGGAGCAACTCGTCCAGCACTTCCGCCACATGGCCCAGCGCGACCGCTCGCGGATAACTCACCTCGAAGGCCAACGGCGACTCCAGGACTTCAAAGGAATCCAGGCGCGCCAACTCCCGCCCCTCGCGGTCTTCGTAATAAGCCCGTACAAACGTCAGCGGCTCCAGCGCTCCGCCAAACCGCCGCTTGGACTTCTTGGCCGAACGCGCCACCCCGTGGACCTTGCCCTCCACGCGGGTGAACAGCGTTACCAGCAGGTCCGCCTCGCGCAGGGGATACGTCCGCAAAACAATCGCTTCCGATTCCTTCAGCGGCATGGGCGCCTGGCCGGGTAAGGATTGATTGTAATGGAAAAGCGGCCGTTGGCTATTGGCTATTGGCGCTTAGCCTTTGGCTCTTAAGCTTTTGGCTTGAATCGCTGAAACCCGGGGCAATGCTGGGGCCAGAACCAGCGTTAGAACCCGCGCTTTGGCCAAAAGCTAATAGCTAAAAGCCAAAGGCCAAAAGCTGACTTCCTACCGCCCGAAGTACTTGGCGTTGCGCTCGGTGTACTCTTTCCACTTTTCCGGCAGGTCATCGAGCGCGAAAATAGCCGACACCGGACACACCGGCACGCAGGCTCCGCAGTCGATGCACTCTACCGGATCGATGTAGAGCATTTCCTCCGTCGCGTATTTCTCGGAGTCTTTCTTCGGATGAATACAATCCACTGGACAGGCGTCCACGCACGCGGTGTCCTTGGTGCCAATGCACGGTTCTGCAATCACATATGCCATAGATCCTCTTCCCCCAGAGAATCCGATATTTTAGCAAGAACCTCGGTTTGTAGTACAGGGCAACCCCCGCGCGTTGGGTGGTCTTACCGCGGTTCAGCCGCCAACTTCGCCAGCGATTCTCCGTACGGAGCGCGGGCCACGCCGCGCTCAGTCACGATCGCCGTTACATATTTCGCCGGGGTTACGTCGAACGCAGGATTTTCCACCTGCACGCCGTCCGGGACCATCTGCTTGCCGGCAATATGGGTGACTTCCTTTGTGTTGCGCTGTTCGATGGGAATCTTGCTGCCATCGGGAGTTTCCAAATCGATCGTAGAGAAGGGCGCAGCCACGTAGAACGGAATAACGTGCTCCTTAGCCAGCACCGCGACGGAATATGTCCCGATCTTGTTGGCCACGTCACCATTGGCCGCAATTCGGTCTGCGCCGACGACCACGGCATTGATCCTGCCCTTGCTCATCATGGCGCCAGCCATGTTGTCGGAGATCACCGTCGTGGGGATCCCATCTTTCATCAACTCCCACGCCGTTAGCCGTGAACCTTGCAAGAATGGCCGGGTCTCATCGGCGAAGACATGAATCTTCTTCCCTTGTTCGACCGCGGCGCGGATGACTCCCAGCGCCGTGCCGTATCCGCAGGTAGCGAGCGCGCCAGCATTGCAGTGCGTGAGCACGCCGCCCGTGGCTGGCATGAGCGTGGCGCCGTGCCGTCCCATGGCTTGGTTGGCGGCAATGTCTTCGGCGTGCATGTTCTGAGCTTCTTCGATCAGCCCCTGCTTGAGCTGCGGCAGCGGGCGCACGCGCAGGGTCTCGAACTTTTGGCGCATGCGCCGGATGGCCCAAAAAAGGTTCACCGCAGTCGGCCGGGTCTCGCCGATCAGTTTGCAGATTTCGTCGAACTCGGGCTTCAGTTCGCCGGCTGTCTCCGCCTTCGAGTCCTTCACGCCCAGCGCGATGCCCATGGCTGCCGCCACGCCAATTGCCGGCGCGCCGCGCACCACCATGTTGCGGATGACATCCGCCACCTGCTGGTGCGTGGTGCAGGTCACGTAGGTTTCTTCCGTGGGCAGCTTCGTCTGATCGATGAAGCGCACGCCCTGTTCGGTCCATTCGAGAGTTTGAATCACGTTAAGTTCGACTCCACATTTGCTGATTGCGCAATTGGTAACTGTGTAATTTGGTAATTGTGTAATTGCAAAACCGGCAGTCTCTAAAATTACACAATTACCAATTACAAAATTACCCAATTCCTTTCAGGTGCTCTTTCCGCACTTCACTGGCAGTAAATATCGAAACAAACTTCGCCGCGGCCGCGGCTTTCTCTATATTCGGCCGTCCCTTTGCCTCCTCGCGTTCCACCAGGCACATGGTGCCGATTACTTCAAATCCAAATTCGCGGGACGCCTCAATGGCCGCGATCGTCGATGCTCCAGTGGTGCAGACGTCATCCACGATCACCACGCGTGCGCCTTTCTCGCGGAAGCCCTCAATGCGTTGCCCGGTTCCGTGCTGCTTCTCGCCTTTGCGCACCAGGAACCCGTGAATTTCGCCGCTGGTGACCGAGACTGCAACCACGATCGGGTCAGCGCCCAGGGTCAGCCCACCGATGGCCTGCGGCTTCCATCCGCGCGCGCGAATCTCGTCCAGGAACACCTTTCCGGTGAGCTGTGCCCCGCGCGCGTCGAGAGTCGTGGTTCGGCAATCGACGTAGTAATCACTCGTGCCGCCGGAAGAAAGCTTGAATTCCCCCAGGCGGAATGACTTCCGGGCAAGCAACTGCAGCAGTTCTTGTCGCGCGGATGACATGAATGCTTAAGATAACAGCAGCCGGAGGTTAGGTGCCAGACGTCACCGGCGCGTAGAACCCCGCCTCGCCAACTGTTGGTAGTGGGCTACTTTCGTTTTGAGACTGCGGGCGACCGTGGCATACTTGCGGAGAACGGAAAGAGCGGCGTAAGAATGAACCGACTTCTACGGCTGGCCAGCGGCATCGCCGTGGTTTTACTCGCATCTGTTTGGGCTTTGGTATTCATCTTGGCCCTCAACTACGCACCCCGCCTACGCCCCTTTCCGTTCGTTCGTCTGTTCGAGCTAGGTCTTATATGGTACCTTCCTATCGTTTTCGCATTCTTGGGCGCTTACTTTCTTATCACAGGAGCAATAAGATCAAAGTAGCCCACTACCCAACTCTTGTACCCGTTAATTCTCTCCATGTTTTGTAAACTCTCATCGTGGGCGCAGCGCGGCTGCTTCGCTACATTCAGTTTGTCGTCCTGAGCGAAGCGGCCGCTGCACAAAGCGCAGCAGCCGCGGAGTCGAAGGACCCCGAGGTTGCCGGTTGCTGCGAAGTTGATTCAGGGAGTTTTACCGTGATGACTTTGCGCAAACGCCCAATGCTGCCTCCCTGCTCTTTCGGCTCGCTGTGTTACATTGAGCTTCTGCCATGCAAGACATTGCTTCCTGGGCTTTGAACGCGGCTTCGCGGCGCGGCGCGGATCATGTAGCAGTACGTATTGCCGACGACCGCAGCCGTGCCCTTTCCACCAAGAACGGCAAACTGGGCAGCGCGTCGGATTCCGAATCGTTCGGGATAGGCATCCGCGTGCTCGCTGACGGCGCTTGGGGATTCGCGGCCTCGGACGATCTCAGCCGCACCGCCGTTGAAGCCACCGCCGCTCGCGCGGTCGAGATTGCCAGAGCTTCGGCGCAGGTCAAGCAGCACGACACTCGGCTGGCTCCGGAAAGAGCCGCCGTCGCCGATTGGGCCAGCCCTTTTCAGATCGATCCTTTTTCCACCTCGGTTGAGCAAAACCTCGACCTGCTGCTGAAGGTCGATTCTGAATTGCGCTCTGTCCCCGGTGTCACGCTGGCTGAAGCCAACATGAACTTTCGCCGAGAAGATATCTGGTTCTTTTCTTCCGAGGGTGCGGACATTCATCAGACGAAATACACCGTGGGCGCAGGTTATGCCGCGTACGCTTTTGCGGGCAACGAAATTCAGAAACGGTCGTATCCGAATTCGTTCGGCGGGCAGTGGCAGAACAAGGGATACGAGCTGATCGACGAACTGAAGCTGGTGGAGAATGCGCGCCGGGTGGGCGAAGAGGCGGTCGCCTTGCTCAAGGCCGATCAGTGTCCGGAAGGCGTGTTTAATATCATCCTGGATGGATCGCAACTCGGCTTGCAGATTCACGAATCGGTCGGGCATCCGATTGAACTGGACCGCGTGCTGGGCATGGAAGCCAATTATGCAGGCACGTCGTTCCTCACGCTGGACAAGCTGCGTAAGTTGCGCTACGGCAGCGACCTCGTCAATATCGTCGCTGACGCCCGCCAGGAGCACGGTCCGGGCTTGGGCACATTTGCTTTTGACGACGAGGGCGTTCCTGCGCAGTGCATCCCGATCATCACGCAGGGATTGTTCACCGGGTATCTGAGTTCGCGGGAGACTGCCCACATGGTCGGCCTGAGCCGTTCCGGCGGAACCTTGCGCGCCGAAGCCTGGAACCGCTTGCCCATGATCCGCATGACCAACGTCAGCATTCTTCCCGGCGAGAAGCCTCTCACGCGGGAGCAACTTGTTTCTGCCACCGATCACGGCATTGAAATGGAAACCAACCGCTCCTGGTCGATCGATGACAAGCGTTACAACTTTCAGTTCGGCTGCGAGATCGGCTGGGAAATCAAGAACGGCAAGCGCACGCGCCTGCTGAAGAATCCGTCATATTCAGGAATCACGACGGAGTTTTGGAACTCGATGGATGCAATTTGCTCGCGCAATGAATGGGTGCTGTGGGGCGTGCCGCATTGCGGCAAAGGCCAACCTGCACAGGTGATGGGAACCGGGCATGGGGCAGCGCCGGCGAGGTTTCAACACGTCAAAGTGGGAACTGCGTATCAGGGAATGTGATGCTGCTTTGCTGAATGCCAATTGCTAAGTGCTAAATGCTCACTCAAACTCAAGCTGCTGACATCTTCGAGAAAATCAAACGGCACTCGACTGCCGAAGAAGTCGAAGTGTTGTTCTACGGAACCTGCAACGCCCTCACCCGCTTTGCCAATAGCACAATTCATCAGAATGTTGCGGAGGAGAATATATCCCTCTCGGTCAGAACCAGCTTTGATGGGGGAACGGCGCGCGCCACCACCAACAAGCTCGATGACGACAGTCTGAAGCGGGTCGTGCGGGCGTCGGAAAGCCTGGCGAAGGTTCAGCACCCCGATGCTGACCTGCTGCCCATGCCCGGGCCGGCCGACGCTGGCACTCGGGAAGCCTTACCGGCAAGGCACTTTACCGAGACTGCGGAACTCACTCCGCAGGAGCGTGCAGCAGCGGTAAAGAAAATGGTCTACATCGCCGAGAAGCACAAGCTCACCGCCGCCGGCATCTTCTCCAACTCCGAGACGGTCGAGGGCATCTTCAACTCCCGCGGGCTGGCCGACTGGCACACGCAAACCTCCTCAGAAATATCGATCACGATGCTGGGCGCCGACTCGTCCGGCTGGCAGAAGTTCAATTCGCCCGATGTTTCACAACTCAATGGCGAGACCCTTGCCCAGATCGCCGCCGAGAAGGCGCTCCAGTCAGCCAAACCGCGCGAACTTCCTCCCGGAAAACACACTGTCATTCTCGAACCCGCCGCCGTGCTGGACATCGTTGGCTTCATGTTCTACGACTTCGGCGGGCTGTCCGTGCTCGATCAGCGGTCGTTCCTGAATAATCGCGTCGGCACGAAGTTGTTCGGGGACGAAGTCAACATCTGGGATGACGTTGCGCATCCTCAGCAATCCGGCGCACCGTTTGATGGCGAAGGCGTCCGCCGCCAACGCGTACAACTGGTCGAAAACGGCGTCGTCAAGCGCCTGGTCTATGCGCGCGGCAGCGCGGCGAGGATGAAGAATTCAGAACTTAAGGATCAAGTAGGCCCAATCGTGCCCACCGGCCACGGCTTTCCGCTGCCCAACGAAATGGGCGAAGCACCGATGAACATCGTTTTCGCAGCGCCGCAAAACCCGCAAACCGTCAATCAGATGATCGCCTCGACCGAAGGCGGCGTGCTGGTGACGCGGCTGTGGTACATCCGCGAGGTCGATCCTTATGAAAAGCTCCTGACCGGAATGACCCGCGACGGGACTTTCTATGTCGAGGACGGCAAAGTGCAACACGGAATCCTCAATTTCCGCTTCAACGAAAGCCTGATTCATATGCTGTCTAACGTCGAAGCGATGAGCATCCCTGTTCGCGCCAGTGGCGAAGAGTCGTTCGACATGGTTGTGCCGGCAATGAAGGTGGGAGAGTTCAATTTTACCGAAGTGACGAAGTTCTAGAACAGCAGTAGTCAGTAGCCTGTAGTCAGTTGGCCCGCCGGCCGAATGCCGAGCCCAGAGCGCTCCCTGAGTGAGACTAACATCTGATGGCTGACCGCTGACTCCCGACTCCTGGCTGCTGACTACTGATTCCCCGCAAGTTCATGGCCCCCAAGAAGTTAACCGCATTCGTTCCATGACTTCGGTAACTTTGCAAGGGTGGTGCCGGGGTGTAATCTGCGGGCGTGATGTCCAATACAGGCCCTTTCACCGAGCACGGCAAGTCGCAGGCATCAGCGGCGAAATCCGAAGCGCAATCAGCTACGCGGCCAGTGCGCAAAATTGCCCACACCACCTACTCGGAGATGCAAGGCGCCACCCGCTTTCCGATTAAGCTGCCGATGTCTGTGAGATCCAGTTCCGGGCAAAGCTACTGCGAGACCGAGAACATTTCGGCCAATGGCGTTTTTTTTCAGGTGGAATCGGACATCCCGCTGGGATCGATTGTGAACTTCACCATCGAGCTTCCGGCCGCGGTGCTCGGCGCCGAAACCGATGTGCAGGTGGCTTGCAGGGGCCGGGTGGTGCGCAGCGCCGACGAGGGCCAGCGCAAGGGCATTGGCGTGGTCATTGACGAGTATCGATTCGACCGCCGCTGAGGGGCGATTAACGATGGCAAGCATTCCGGTGGGGATGGAAGAAGAGTCGGGGAAAACGCCCGCGACGGGAGACAACACGCCGGTTGTTCGCGTCATCCTTGCCGATTCGCAAGCCATTTTCCGGGCCGGACTGCGCAAGATTTTTGCTCTGGAAGACGACCTCCGGGTAGTGGGACAGGCTGAAACCCTGCCTCAGGCTCTCATCGCCGCCAAGAAGTTCAGCGCCGATATCCTCCTGTTAGAAGCGGCCCTGGCGCCGAATCCTGCCGATGCCGTGACTGAGCTGATCAAACAGAATCCCACGCTTCGCTTGGTGACGGTGACTGAGGAACCAAACGAAGAGCTCACCCTGGAGTTGTTCCGCCGCGGCGCGCATGCCGTCGTTTCCCGCGAAGTCGAGCCGGAATTGCTGGTGGATTGCCTGCGTAAGGTCGCGCAGGGAGAGCTTTGGCTGGATAAACACGGCACCCGTTGGGTGCTCGCCGCATACCGCTCTCAGACTTCGCGCGGCGCCGGAATGCAGCCCAAGGCCCACCTGACTCCCAAGGAATCGGTGATCGTTTCCTGCGTCACCCAAGGCATGAAGAACAAAGAGATCGCCCAGCACGTGGGGACGACCGAACAAGTGGTGAAGAACTACTTGCGCAAAGTGTATGACAAGCTGGGTGTCGCCGACCGTTTGGAACTGGCGTTGTTCTGCCTGAACAACCGCGTGGTGGAAGGGCAAACCACGGTTCCCTCGGTTGCGCCAGCGGACCCGGCCCCTGCGCCCGCCCCCGGGGAGGGATCCTGCGCAATCGCCGCCTCTGCGGCCGCCGCTTCCGGCCACCGCAATAACCCTTCTTAACCGCCCTCTCTACCTAGGTTCGCCCCGCAGGTGCTATATTCTTCACGAGCCTCAGCGTGGCTGATAGCTGAGAGCTGATAGCTGAGAACTGGATTGTGAGGAACGATGAAAGGCGACGCTAAAGTCATTGCCGTGTTAAACCAGGCCCTGAAAGCCGAATTGACCGCCATCAACCAGTATTTTCTGCACGCTGAAATGTGCGAGAACTGGGGCTACGAACGGCTGGCCCACCATACCTGCAAGGAATCGATCGAGGAGATGCAGCATGCCGAGAAGCTGATCGAGCATATCCTGTTTCTCGACGGCACCCCCAACATGACCGACTACTTCAAGATCAACATCGGACAAAACGTGAAGGCGCAGATGGAAAACGATGTTCAAGTGGAGTACGACGCGGTCAAGCGGTTGAATGACGGCATCGCCGTGTGCGTGAAGGCCGGCGACAACGGCTCGCGCGAACTGCTCGAGGATATCCTGACCGACGAAGAAGAACACATCGACTACCTGGAAGCGCAACTGCATTCCATCGAGGAAGTGGGGATCGAAAACTACCTCGCCCAGCAGTTGCACGAAAAAGAAAAGTAGCTGAGAGAGATCTTGGGATGCCCCAGGTCTCGCGCTTTTCGAGACCTGGGAGGATGCGCGCGTTAAGCCTCAGACGAGCGTGATCGTACTTCTGGTGTGAGTTGATGATCGCTTCCGGGGCTATCCGGAAACGGAGACTGACGGGAACCGCGTCAGCGGAGTGGAATCGCTTGCTGGCTTTCGCCCGGCAATGGAATTCGTCGCTGCGACTCGATCGCCATGCTTGGCCAGATCGGCGCCTCCCCGGCTATAGGCGAACAGAACCACTTCCACGCGCTTGGAAACTCCAAGCTTGTCGAAAATCCGGAACAAGTAATTCTTGACGGTGTGCTCGGTGAGAGTCAGGCGCTGGGCGATCTCGCGATTGGACAGGCCCTCGGCCACGCAACGCACCACCTCCTGCTCGCGGCGGGAGAGCAGAGCTGCACCCCGCGTGTCCACCGTGCGCAAAGGAAGCGCCTCGCCTAAAGCTTCCAGCAGGTAGCGCAGTTGGGTACTGTTTGCCCACACTTGCCCTTGGCTGACGCAGTGGATGCACTTGGCGAGAGACTTCAACGCCTCGTTGCGACAGAAGACGCCGCGGGCGCCGGCGCGAAAGGCCTCTACCACCAGGCTGCGCTCGGAATTATCGAGCAGCACGACCACACGGGTTTCGGGCCGGGCAGCAATGACCTCACGCACGAGCTGAAAACCACGGCGGGGATCGCCATCCATCTCCGCACTGGCGAGAACCACCGCTGGCTTTTCCTTCAGGACGGCGGCGACAATTCCCGCCGGGTCGGAGACCGGATCGAGCACACGGAACTGCTCTTCCCGCTCCAGCGCGGAAGCGAGAAGCTGGCTGGCCATCGGTGTGCTGTCAGCAGCCAGCACGCGGATCACTTCAGAAATTTCAGGCAGAGTGGTAGCGAGAGCCATAGTCGCAGAAACCCCTTGAGAGAATTCGCAAAACCAGCAATGGTTTTCCTTTAACTCTTCGTGGGACGGGGGCACCCAGAAGGATGGTAATTGTTCAGTCAGAAATGGCTGGATTACCAACCATCTCGGCATGCCGCGACTCCCACTAACTGCCCTCACCCGAGGGCGCCATGCCAGCCAATCCTATATGAGACTTTATTCTCAGGTCGTAGAAAAGTAAATAGCACTTGGGTGACAAAAAAGAGGTGACTGAAGATCCAGCAGTTTCTATAAGATACAGAGAACGTCGAGTCAGGTAACGTCAAACTAAGGCATGAATATACTTGACCCACCATTGAGTCGTCATCCCGACGCCCAGCGCTATTACCAGCGGGGCCAGGGAACCTGGCATGGAGTGTCAGTCACCTGAGAGGGTAGAACACTCCTCGCCAGATTCCTCGCTCGCCTGAATTGCGCCGAGCTTCGGAATGACGCCCTCTTCGGTTCGTGGTCGTGGCCAAGATGGGGCCACCAAGAAGTGTCACCGTCCCAAATTAAGGGCGGTTCGGCGGGCGGTTCCAGGTTTCGGTGCTTAGCAGTACGGCCCCGAGTCCGTGGCGTAGCTACCGCCGACCTTCAGCCCGGTGCCCAGCACTTCGTACAGGGTGACATGTTCGACGTAGCACTGCAGGCCGCAGTTGTCGTTCTCGATGCCGTTCATCGTATAGCCGGCGCCGCTAATGGTCAGGTGCTCGACCGAGATTCCCTGACATCCCGAGGGACAAAACGTGCTGTTTCCGAACTGCACCACCGCTCCGCTGAAGCTCGCGGAGGCTTGAATTGCGGTCTCGAAGGCGTAGTTCGTGGTGCCGATGCTGCCGCTGCCTTTGGCAGTTCCGATGAGTTTGGTGTTGGCAGGCAAAACCCACGACGCAGACGTGTAAATTGTGCCAGCGGGTAGCAGGATCACTGAAGGCTTGTTGACGTAGTTAGAGCCGTTGTTCCACGGGCTGGTGCCGGACGCGCAGGTCATTTTCGTGTTGGTCGAATTCAGACCACGCGCATCAATGACAGAAGTCGAGTAACTAACGGGTCTGAGAATCCCGTAGATCACGGAACAGAATGTTGTCGTGTTCGGGTTTCCGAACACGCTAGCATCGATGAAGGCCGATGATCCCAAGCATGGGGAAGACGGGGAGCAGTTCCCGCTTGAGTTGTAAACGGCGTTCTGTCCCTGCGTGCCCTGCGCCACTGCGGGGACTGGGGAGAATGAAACCCAGGCCGCAAGAATAACCACAGCTCCCAAAGCCATTCCGACCGGTGCTACCTTTGCTGCGCTCTTCATGATCTTCTCTCCATACTCCAAAGAATCCCTGCTACCTCACACTAACTACATCCCACCAGTTCTATGGGCCTACCTCAAAGACCGTACCGCAGCCATAGCGACCGCAGGTTCCCGTTCCGCTGTATTGGGTTGTACCATAGAGGCTCCCCGCTGCATCAAAGATCAGGCTGCTGGCTGGCCAGGACCCGTCGGGTGGTCCGGTGAAAGTGTACAGGACCGAGAGCTCCCAGCCTTTGCCGGTCGGTTGGAAACGGAACACCGTCCCGCCTCCGACGGTGCCTCCTTCCGCGGCTGTCCCATACAGGCTCCCGCTCGCACCGAAGGTCGGTACCGCCTCCGGCCAGCCGCCGTCGTTACCATCCTGGAAGCTGTACAACACTCTCTCTTTCCACGTGCCGTCGAGGTGGTGGCTCAACTGGAAAACGGTCCCCGACGGAAAGTTGCCTCCGCCTCCGGTCTGGCTTGTGCCGTAAAGGTCTCCGTTGTTGTGAAAAACCATGCCTGCGGTGGGAAAGCCGCCATCCGGAATGCCGCCAAAGACGTGCAGGAATGTCTCGGTCCAACCCCCGCCCTTCCGACTTGGGGGCGCTAACTTAAAAGCCGTGCCGCAGCCCACGCCTGAGTCAGATTTGCAGCCTTGATTACCGCCCGTAGTCGTCGTTCCATAGATGCTGCCTTTACCGTGGAGCAACAGTCGGCCGTTGGGGTTCGCGCCGTCGGTTCCACCGGCGAAACTGTGCAGCACCTTTTCCGTCCACTTGCCGCCTTTCTGTTTCGGCGGGCTCAACATGAACACTGTCCCGCATTGGCCACCGAACAAAATATTGCAAGTTGTCCCTTTGCCGCCGCCAAACTGCGTCGCTCCGTAAAGGTTCCCTTTGGCGTCGAACACCAGATCCCCGTTCGGAAAATCGCCGTCGTTGCCGCCCTGAAAGTTGTAGAGAATCGCATACGTCCATTGGCCGCCCTTCTGCGTCGGCGGCGATAACTCATACACCACGCCACACCCCACAACATAGCCAAGCAGCTTGCAGGGTCCATTGCCGCCATAGGAGGTTGTACCGTACAGGTTCCCGGCGGCGTCGATAATCACACCACCGCCCGGATAAGACCCGTCGGTGCCGTTGAAACCGTACAGGATCGTCTCCGCCCACGCGCCGCCACCTCCCGGGCTGAGCTGGAATATCGTGCCGCAGCCCGGCGAGTGACACGTAGAGCCTCCCTCATTCGTTACACCGTACAGGTTGCCAGCCGGGTCAAAGACGACTCCGCCTGCCGGAACCGAGCCATCCGAGCCGCCTTGGAAGCTGTAGAGAACTTTCTCCTTCCACTCGGCGGAAGCAGCTGAGCCCAGCGCGAGAAGGGCGAGCAGCAGGAGACCAAAGTGTTTTAGGGACACGGAATGTTGTCGGCGGATCATGGCGTGATCTCCTTCAGGAATGTCGGCGCGGCCAGCGAGGAGGAACGACCGTCCTTGGCTACCTATGGTAGCTCGGTGTTTCCACGCCGTCCATGCTTCATTTTTTCGCTCATTCCAGCCCTTTCGGAATCACCAAACCGAGAGCCCTTAATGCCATCACCCTTCCGGGACGAGGCCCTTCGTAACGATTTGATTGGAGCCCAGTTCCCGCAGGGTTGGGCCATTGGGTCTCAGCCTTCGAGTCCGCATGGTTGAGCGACCGCTCTCAGCGCGTTCCCAATCCCAGCTCGCGTTGCGCCATGGCGACAATTTCGCGGCCAATAGCGAGCGATGCTGTGGCTGCCGGCGAAGGAACATTCCAGACGTGCAGCATGTTGTCAGAGGCGACAAATTGAAAGTCATCGACCAGCGAGCCATCGGGCCGCAGAGCTTGCGCCCGAACTCCTGAACCATCGGGAACTAAATCGGAAGCTTGCAAGCTGGGCATGAGCCGCTGCAAGGCGCGCACGAAGGCGCGCTTGTTGACCGAACGATAAAACTCATCCGCCCCACTCTGCCAATACTTGGCGGCCATACGCCAGAATCCCGGATACATGAAGGTTCCGGCCGTGTCGCGCAGGCTGAAATCGGCATGGGTATAGCCTTCGCGCTTGAAAGCCAGAACGGCGTTGGGGCCGGCGTCGACTCCACCGCGCACCCGGCGAGTGAAGTGCACGCCCAGAAATGGAAAACGCAAGTCGGGCACAGGATAAATCAGGTTCTTTACCAGGTGTTCCCTGCCCGGTGCGAGATCGTAATACTCGCCGCGAAAAGGAACGATGCGGACTTCGGGCTTCTTGCCCGCCATCCGCGTTACCCGGTCACTGTGCAAGCCGGCGCAATTGATGACGTGGCGGGTGGCGAAGCTGCCGCGGCTGGTCTCGACGACAGTTTCGCCCGAACGCCGGACAATCTTGCCCACTGCGGTCGAGACGCTGACCGTGCCTCCCTGGGCGCGGATCAGCTCGGCGTATTTTTCACAGACGGTGATGTAATCCGTAATGCCAGTGCCCGGCACCGCGAGCCAAGCCACGCCACCGACGTTGGGTTCGATGGAACGGGCCTCGCTGGCGTCAAGCATGCGCAGGCCGGAGAGACCGTTCGCCTGGCCGCGCTCCATGAGCATTTGCAGGCGCGGCTTTTCCTCCTCCGTAACCGCGACGATCAGCTTGCCGCAGATCTGGTGCGGAATGTTGTGTTCGGCGCAGAAGGCTACCAAGGCGTCGCGCCCGGCGAAGCAGAGTTTCGCTTTGAGCGAGCCTGGCTTGTAATAAATGCCGGAGTGGATCACACCGCTGTTGTGGCCGCTCTGGTGACGGGAAACGCCGTCTTCTTTTTCCACCAGAAGCAGGCGCAGTTTGGGAAAGGCGCGCAGGGAATTCAAGGCGGTTGAAAGACCTACCACGCCGCCGCCGATTACCACGAGATCAAATTGCTGGTCGGGCATATAGTGCAAAGTCCTCGCTTGCGGACACTCTCAAGATAAACGCAGAAGGCACGGGGAGCGCAAGTGCGCAGGTACGTCGGTTACAGGGGTGTAGTCACCAAATCACTCAGACTGGCCCGGTCATAGGTGCTACAATTCCCTCGAAGGGACATTGCTGGTAAGAAAAGAGGGCGTTCCTGTGTCAAGAATTGCACTGGTTCTTCCTGCAGTACTGCTGCTTCTTATCGTCGCGCTTCCAGCGCAGAGTCAAACAGCTAAGAACCCGTACGCGGCGGTCACGCCAGAAGATGCTGGCAAGGCCAACCCCATGAAGAGCACGCCAGAATCGCTGGCCAAGGGCAAGAAATGGTATGGGATTGACTGTGCCATGTGTCATAACGACAACGGCGACGGCAAAGGGGATGTGGCCCAGGACACAAAGCTGCAAATCGTTGATCTTACCGATCCGAATGCGCTGAAAAACCATACCGACGGTGAGATTTACTGGGTCATCAAGAACGGCCACCCGGACATGCCGCCCGAAGGGCCGAGAGTGAAGTCGGAGGAGCTTTGGGATCTGGTGAATTACGTGCGCTCCCTGAGCAAGCCCAAGTCCGATACGGGTCAAAAGCCGTAGCTGTGCGTCCGACGTAGCTTGGGGCTGAAGGACGGTGATGGCGGACAGCCGTGGCGGCACGAGGTCAGGTTGCGGCAGCAGGCGCGAAACGCTCGCGCAACAGCGACCTTCCTCCTCCATTCGCATCTAATGTGCTAGGCTTTCTATACGAAACCCGGGCCGTGTTCTGCCCGCCCTCGAAGGAACCTCGATTTGATTAACACGTTACTCGGAAAAATCTTCGGCACCAAGAACGAGCGCGAGATCAAGCGCCTGACGCCAAACGTCGGGGCGATCAGCGCACTCGAACCGGCCATGCAAAAGCTGACCGACGCCGAACTGCGGGCCAAGACCGACGAGTTCCGCAAGCGTATCCAGGAAAGAACGAGCCACATTGCTGATGAAGCGGATGCCGATCCCGATCGTCAAAAGGAGATCGAGAGTGAGCGGACAAAGGCCATCAACGAGATACTGGACGAAATCCTGGTGGAAGCGTTTGCCGTGGTGCGCGAAGCGGGACGGCGCGTGCTGAACATGCGGCACTTCGACGTGCAACTGATCGGCGGCATGGTGCTGCACGAGGGTAAGATTGCCGAAATGAAGACCGGCGAAGGCAAGACGCTGGTGGCAACTCTTCCGGTGTACTTGAACGCCTTGCCGGGCCGGGGCGTGCACGTGGTTACGGTGAACGACTACTTGGCCAAGCGCGACTCGGAATGGATGGGCCAGCTTTATCGCTTTCTTGGCTTGACGGTCGGGGTTATTGTCCACGACCTGGATGATCAGCAGCGGCGCGAAGCCTATGCCGCCGACGTGACCTACGGCACCAACAACGAGTTCGGCTTCGACTATTTGCGCGACAACATGAAGTTTGACCTGCGCGATTGCGTGCAGCGCCCGCACAACTACGCCATCGTGGACGAGGTGGACTCCATCCTGATCGACGAAGCCCGCACCCCGCTGATTATCTCCGGCGCCAGCGAGGAATCGACGGACAAATACGCGCGGGTGAACCGCATCATCCCGCAGCTCGAAAAGGGCGAGGAGATCGACACTGAGCCGGGCGAGCCCAAGGAACTTACCGGCGACTACGTGGTGGATGAGAAGCACCGCAACATTACGGTGAGCGACGAGGGATGGGAAAAGGTCGAACGGCTGCTGGGCATTGGAAACATCGCCGACCCTGAAAACTGGGACCTGAAACACCATGTGGAGACCGCGGTGAAGGCGCACGCCCTTTATCACCGCGACGTGGAATACGTGGTGAAAGAAGGCGAAGTCATTATCGTGGACGAGTTCACCGGGCGGTTGATGCCCGGTCGGCGCTGGTCCGACGGTCTGCACCAGGCGGTCGAGGCCAAAGAAAACGTAAAGATCGAGCGCGAGAACCAGACGCTGGCCACCATCACCTTCCAGAATTATTTCCGCATGTACCGCAAGCTGGCGGGCATGACGGGCACGGCGGAAACCGAAGCGCCCGAATTTTTGAAGATCTACAAGCTCGACGTGAACGTCATTCCCACGAATCGGACGCTGCTGCGCAAAGAGCTTCCGGATGTGGTGTATCGCACGGAGAAAGAAAAATTCCTTGCGGCGGCCGACGAGATTCAGCGCCTGTATGAGACGGGGCAGCCGGCGCTGGTGGGCACGGTGTCGATTGAGAAATCGGAACGGCTTTCCGAACTGCTGAAGAAGAAAGGCATCAAGCACGTGGTGCTGAACGCCAAGTATCACGAGCGTGAAGCCGAGATTGTGGCGCAAGCCGGGCGCAAAGGAGCAGTCACCATCGCTACCAACATGGCGGGCCGCGGCACCGACATTCTGCTGGGCGGCAATCCGGAATTCATGGCCAAGCAGGAGTGCGTGAAGAAAGGATTGGCGCAGCCTGTGCGCGCCGCGCAGGGCAAGGTGCAGGAAGGGATCGATGACTCCAAGAGCACGGTGTGGTACTACGCCGGCAACGAGTACACGATTCCCACGGATCAGTGGACAGAAATCCTAAACCAGTACAAAGAGCAAACCGATCAAGAACACCGCGATGTGGTAACTGCGGGCGGCCTGCATATTTTCGGCACCGAGCGCCATGAGGCGCGGCGCATCGACAACCAGTTGCGCGGGCGTGCCGGCCGGCAGGGAGATCCTGGGTCTTCGCGGTTCTATCTTTCGCTGGAAGACGACCTGATGCGCATTTTCGCCAAGGAGTGGGTCTCGAACCTGCTGCAGCGGCTGGGCATGGAAGAGGGCGTGCCGATTGAGTCGCGGATGATTTCGCGGCGGATCGAAAAAGCGCAGGAAGCGGTGGAAGGCCAGAATTTTGAAGCCCGCAAACACTTGCTGGAATACGACGACGTGATGAACAAGCAGCGCGAGGCGGTGTACGGGTTGCGCCGCCGGCTGCTGGAAGGCGTCGACCAGAAAGATTTGATTCTGGAAGATTATGTTTCCGGCATTTTGGGCGATCTGCTGGAACAACACTGCGCGGCGAAGGCCCATGTCTCGGACTGGGATTTGAAGGGGCTCAAGGACGCGATTTTCACCCGCTTCGGAGTGGACATTTATGCGGAGGGCATCAAGCCGGAAACCCTGAATCGCCAGGAACTGGGCGACGCGATTTTCGACAAGCTGAAGGCGCGTTACGACGCCAAGGAAGCGTTGATCGGACCGGAAGCTATGCGCTACCACGAGCGCATGATCATGCTCAGCGTGATCGATGCGCAGTGGAAAGATCACCTGCGCGATGTTGACCATCTGCGGGAGGGCATCGGGCTGCGCGGGTATGCGCAGCATGATCCGCTGGTGGAATACAAGCGCGAGTCGTTCGACATGTTCGAAGCGATGATGCAGCGCTTCCAAGAGGAGACGGTCCGGTATCTCTACCTGATGCAGATTCTGGAACGGCCCGCAGAACCGCAGGTGCGCCGCGAACCAGGAGCAACCCCAGCCCCAGCCGGGAACGGGGATGGCGACGGGCGCAGGCCGAGGCATGTATCCACGTCCGTTGACGACCGGGAGGAAGCGTACCAGCGCACCAAACGCCGGGAACTCGAACAGGCCCGCATGGCTGGCGGGGGGGATGCGCGCGTCCAACAGGTAGTGCGCGGCCAGGCAAAAGTGGGCCGCAACGATCCGTGCCCTTGCGGGTCGGGCAAGAAGTACAAGAAGTGCTGCGGGGCGGGCGGATAGAGGGTGCCCCAGGTCTCGCCAGCTTTGCGAGGCCTAGGGTGGGCAAGGACGATTCGCAGATGCGAGAGCTAGTCATCCGCACAAACGTTCTGGGCACATCTGTAGAGACGTAGCTAGCTACGTCTCTACTACTACGGCAGGCCGAAGGCGTACAGGTTGCCGTCAAGGGAGCCGATATACACCACCCCATTGGCCACCGCGGGCGACGACACCCCGCCGCCGGTGAAATAGCTCCACAGCTTGGCGCCGGTCTTGGCGTTCAGCGCATACACGTTGCCATCGTACGATCCAACATACACCACCCCATTGGCCACCGCGGGGGAAGACCACACATAGCTACCGGTGGCGTAGCTCCAGAGCAGAGTTCCGGTGCTGGCATTCAGCGCGTAGACACTGCCGTCAAAGGAGCCGACATACACCACCCCGTCGGCCACAGCGGGCGAGGACTGTACTAGGTTGCCCGTGGTGTAGCTCCACAGCAGGGTGCCGGTGCTGGCGTTCAGTGCATACAGGTTCTTGTCCTGCGAGCCGACATACACCACCCCATTCGCCACGGCGGGCGAGGAGTACAGCCAACTCCCCGTGGGGTAGCTCCACAGCACGGCCCCGGTGCTGGCGTTCAGTGCGTAAACGATGTCTCCGCAGCCGACATACACCACCTCACCCGCCACGGCGGGCGAGGACTCCACGGAGTTGCCGTTGGCGTAACTCCACAGCAGGGCCCCGGTGCTGGCGCCCAGCGCGTACACGTTGCCGTCATCTGAGCCGACATATACCACCCCATTCGCCACCGCAGGCGGGGATTCCACATAGCTGCCGGTGGCGTAGCTCCACAGCTTGGCACCGGTGTTGGCCTTCAGCGCATACAAGTTGCCGTCGTCGGAACCGACATACACCACCCCGCTGGTTTCCGCCGGCGAGGACCGCACCGCGCCTCCGGTGGCGAAGTTCCACAGCTTGGCTCCGGTGCTGGCGTTCAGGGCGTACACGTTGTTGTCAAGGGAGCCGACATACGCCATGCTGTTCACTGCTGCGGGCGAGGAGATGACGGAGTCGCCCGTGGTGTAGTTCCACCTCTTGCTGAGCTTCCCGACGTTGTTGACGTTCAGCACGCTTTCATAAGGGTTGTGGCGCTGCATGTTGCTCTCGTGGAACTCGCTCCAGTTTCCGGCCAGAGCGAAGGCGAACACGTCCGGGTGGGCGACATATACCACCCCGTTGGCCACTGCGGGCGAGGACGTCGCCATGTCGTTAATGCCGAAGCTCCACAGCTTCGCTCCGGTTTTGGCGTTGAGGGCGTACAGGCCCCAGTCCGTGGAGACAAAGACCACTCCGTTCGCCACCGCGGGCGAGGACACCAGCCCGTTGAATGTGTTGTAGCTCCACAGCTTGGCGCCGGTGCTGGCGTTCAGTGCGTACACGTTGTCGTCCCCCGACGCCACATAGACTACCCCATTGGCCACGGCGGGCGACGAGTCCACCCCGCCGCCCGTGGTGTAGCTCCACAGCAAGGCGCCGCTGCTGGCGTCCAGCGCGTACAGGTTGGCGTCGTCGGAACCAACATACACCACCCCATCGGCCACTGCGGGCGACGAGTCCACCCCGCCGCCCGTGGTGTAGCTCCACAGCAAGGCGCCGGTTTTGGCGTTTAGGGCATACACGTTATTGTCGTCCGAGCCGAAATACACCACCCCATTGGCCACGGCGGGCGACGAAGCCACACTCTTGCCCGTGGTGTAGCTCCACAGCAGGGCGCCGGTCGTGGCGTTCAGCGCATACACGTTGTCGTCGTCCGAGCCGACATAAACCACCCCATTGGCCACGGCGGGCGAGGAGTCCACCCCGCCGCCCGTGGCGTAGCTCCACAGCAGGGCGCCGGTCGTGGCATTCAGGGCGTACACGCTGCCGTCGTCCGAGCCGAAATACACCACCCCATTGGCCACCGCGGGCGAGTTTAACGACTTGAGGTAGGCGACGGGGTTTTCCCACAGCACGCCGCCGGTGCTGGCGTCCACCGCGACCGCTAGGCCCCAGACGGAGCCGAAGTAGGCCACCCCATTGGCCACGGCGGGCGAGGATAAAGATTGGGTCTCGTTCGAAACCCACAGCATCTTGAGGTGCCCAATATTGTTGACGCTCAGCGTCTTCTCACACGGGTTCCAGCGCATCATGTTTCTAAAATGGAACTCGGTCCAGTCGCCGTTGCAGGTGGCCGCCGCTGCCGCCGACAGCAGGCATATAAAGAGAATCCCAACCAGGATACGTGTGTATTTCATGACAAACCTCCGAGATGAATTGGTCTACCATGGCAGGTCCGAGGCTGCTGCGCACGCTTTGCCTCATGAGTGGCGCGTCCCCGTCGTAACGGATCCTTTTGGGGGCGAGGAAAACGCGGCGCCGAAGGCGCCCACGAAAAGCCTTACGAATCTTACGCCCCTCGCTTTTACTCTCCAACACCAGCTTTGTCTGTGACCGTCCTCACACCGCCGGGTGACGGGAGCGTCGTCGGGCAGGAGTGCTGGCGGGAGTCTCCGCCCCGCAGAGGAGATGCCCCATCCTCAAAAATAAATTTCAAACTCCACAAGATTTCCAGGACGTAGTCGCCGGCTTCAGCCGCTGAGGTCATCCACCCTGCGGTCACACCAATTGTGAAACTGCTCTAGATCCGAGTGTCGTCTTCCACCAGCTCTTCCCGCAGTTCCCGTTCGATCTCAGGCCTTTCGTTCTCCATCTCGCGTTGCATTTCGAGCATCTGCTTGCGTATTTCCTGCTGGACGTGACACTTCTGCCGGGCGGCATTCCGCGTGGCTTGAGCGATCACCGGTTTCAACTGCTTCACTTGGTTTTGGACTTCTTTCGCGATTTCCGGGGTCACCTGGGCAATTTCACTGCGCAAATCGCTGAGCTCCATTTGCACTTCGGCAGCGACATCGGGGATCTCGACACTCTCTTGCAGCACTTCGGATTGCGGCCGCTCTGGCAGAGCCATTGTCACCGTTTGCTCTTTCCGGTCGCGCAGAATGCCAACACTCACATTGCTGTCCTTGCGGGAGCGCAGGGCGTGGGTGAAGTCGCCAGTGTCGTGGATGGTCTCGCCGTTGACCTTGATGATCACGTCGCCGGCGCGGAAGCCGGCCTTCTCGGCGCGGCTGCCTTTCTCGACCGAGCGCACCAGGACGCCGTTACCATTCTTGGCACCGAAGAACTCGCTCAATTGCGGAGTCAGGTTTTCTACCGCCAGCCCGCTGCGAGCCGAGGAATGCACCACCACCATCGAACTCGGTATGTCCAGATCAAGAGTGAAGTCCTTGAGCTGCCTCGCCTTGTCCGCCAACTCGGCGGCATTTCGGCTAAAGGAGTTGCTGAAGCTGTCCTTACGGTCGGCCAGCGTGACCTTTATGGTCATAGGCTGGCCGTCACGGCTGATGCCCAGCGTGACCGTGCGGCCCGGCGGGATTTCGCGAATCATGCGCCGCAGTTGTTCCACGCTCTGCACATTCTCGCCGTTCAAAGTGAGGATCACGTCCCGCTCTTTGAGGCCAGCTTTGCCGGCGGGCGCGTCCTGGTCAACCATAGTGATTTCCACGCCACGCTCTTCCTTCAAGCGCAGGTCCGAGAGACGGTCGGGAGCGATGTCGCGTGTATCAACGCCGAGGTAGGAGCCGCTGCCCCAGTCCTCGCTGGAGAATCCAAAAGAATCGCTAGTCGAGCTTGCGGAAATGCACTCTGCCGCTGGGACAGTAACGATGGCCAGCGACACAGCAATCAAAGCCAGAATCGAATTTTGCATAACCCCTCCCGGATCGAACTTACGGCGCACGGCGGAACGAAATGTCGCCGGTCATGGTCTCAACCTTGAGCGTCGGGCCGCCGCCGTTCACATTGCCTTCTGCGGTGATGGTTCTCGGGCCGTAGTCGCCGCCTTCCGACCGGACGTGGATCTCCGGAAAATCGGAATAGATGCGATGCCCATTGCCCACCTCGACGGACGCACGAATGCTGAGATTGACGCCACCCGACAGATACACGGTGATGTCTCCGGCGGAAGTTTCCAGCACAGAGTCGTGGCGCTCGCCATTCCAGGGGACAAACTTCGCCGTGATGCCTCCAGCGCCGGTTTCGGCGCGGGCCGACGGCACAGCACCCAGGTCGATGCTGCCACCACCGGTTTGCGCCCGCACAAAACCTTTTGCCGAAGCTAAGCGGATGCTGCCGCCGCCGGTTTCGATCTCTGCCCCGCCGCTCAAATCCCCCAGTTGAATGCTGCCGCCACCGGTGGAAACCTTCAGGTAGCCGCCCTCGCACTGGCTCACTTCCACGTTGCCGCCTCCAGCCTCCAGGATCATTCCTCGGCCGGAAACGACGCGCATATTGCCGCCGCCGGTGGAGGCGTCGATCTTGCCTTTCACCGAGCCGATGGTCACGTTGCCACCGCCGGTTTCCAAATGAAGGTCGCCAGCAATCGAATTGATGTCCATGTTGCCGCCGCCGGTTTCGGCGCTGACGTTTCCGCCAATGTCGGCCACCCGGACATTGCCGCCGCCCGTCTCCGCCGTGAAGCGGCCGTTGATAGCGGAGGCCTCCACGTTGCCGCCATCGGTTTCAACTTTGATTTCGTCCATCTCCCGCGGCACATTCACGACAAACTCGGCGGAGAAACGGTGCGATCTCCCGCCCTCCCAATCAGCCGTGATCCAAGCCGTATCGCCCCGCACATAGCTGCTGACTTTGAAGTCGTCAAACTCATGACGGGCCTTGTCTTCCGATGATTTATAGGAGTGCGAGCGAACCATGTAACTGATGCCCTGCGATGAACCCCCGGCGATGCGTACCGATCCCATGTCCACTTTGACGCGGAGGTTTTTCACCCCACTGAAAGAGCCCGTGGTTTCCTGTGTCCAGTTCCCGTTGTCCTGGTAAACGCGGTTCTGTTGCGCTATTGCCAGCGGCAACGCCAACAGGAGGACCGCAACGTATTTGAACAACCTGCTCAACCTTCACCTTCCATTCTCATCCTCAATCAGCCGGCCCCACCCGGCCCGACGGACCGCGGCCCGTCTCCCCACACTTCCATCAATCCAGATCCGGCAGCTCAGCCAGGGTATTGCGCGCCTGCGACCGGATGTACTGGTTCTGGTCCTTGGCCGCAAGTTCCTGCAGCACCGCGCGCACGCTGCCGTCACACCGCACCGGCTCAAGCAAATGCAGCGCCTCGGTACGCACGCCCGGATTCGCGTCGTTCATCAAGGCTCCCAGCAGCGCATTGCGGACCTGCACGTCGCTTTTCACGGAGGCGCCCAGACCGTCGAGCGCGCGCAGCCTGACACCCGGGTTGGTATCGTAACGCAGCGCGTAGATGAGCGCCTCGCGCACGTGGGTGTCCGTGGGAGTTTGCGTGAGTATATCGACCGAATCCATGCGCACGCCGGAGTTGTAGTTGTTGTGCGCCGCGAACAACAGCAATTGCTGGATGCGCTGATCATTCAACGATCCCTGGGCCTGCTGGGTGGAAACCGTGTCGTACTTGATGGTTACCTGGTTGGATCCCGGTTCTTGCGAGACCGAACGAATGCCGCTGATCGAAGCTTCCACCGCCGGTTGGCCGGAGCCGAAAGAAGCCACCGAAGCTGCGTTGCGATTGCTGCTTAAGAATCGATAGGTGACGCCGATCCCGCCGCCAAACCCGACCATAAAGATTGCCGCCGCCAAAGCCGGAGCGAAGCGAATCTGACGAAGCCAGGCGCCGGGATCGAACATCAAGCGATGCCAGAACCCGCCTTGCTCAACCGTTTCCAGCGCTTCCTGCAACCGCATGCGCGACGCGGCCACCAGGTTCGGCGAAGGTTCTTCCACCGGCAACTCGGAAAGCTCCGCCTGAAACTTCGCCGTAGCTTTCAACTCCGCCGCGCAGTCGGTGCAGCGGGCCACATGCTGCTCCAGTTCGTAGCGGGCATCGTCAGCCAGCTCGTTGTAAACGTAAAACAGAATGTTGCTTTTGACCCATTCACATTTCATCGTCGTACTCCCGGCGCCCTTCGACTTCGCTCAGCGCCTCCATCGAATCCTTCATCGCATATCCGCCAACGCGCCTCGTAATTTCTGCGTAGCGCGGAACAAAGTGTTCTTGGCCGTTTCCTCAGTCGTGTTCAGCACTTCGCCCACGGTGCGCAGCTTCAGCCCGTGATAATGCTTCAACTCAAATACCATGCGTTCCCTCGGCGTCAATTTTTCCAGCGCCTGGTTGATCCGCCCACCCAGTTCGCGCCGCATCAGATTGCGTTCCGGATTCGCCCCGGCGCGTCCGTCGGCCACTTGCTCAAGCACGTCGTACTGCTCTCCGGAAGCGTCGGTCGCCACCGGAGCATCTTCTTTGCGCACCTGCTTCTTGCGGAAGTGGTCGAGGCAGAGATTGGTCACGATGCGGTAGATCCAGGTGTAGAAAGAGCACTCGAAGCGGAAGTTCCCCATGCTCTTGTAGGCCTTCAGGAAAGCTTCCTGGTAAATGTCCTGGGCCTCGTGCTCGGATCCCGTCAGGTGCAGAGCGAGCCGGAGCACGGCCTGATCGTAGTGACGCACCAGTTCCTCGAAGGCCGCGCGATTGCCGCGCTGCGCCTCGCGAACCAGCAACGTGTCGTCGATACGCCCTAGACTTTGCCCAGCCATAAGGCCCCGTGCTCGGGCTACCTGGGTCTCACTAGCTGCTTGCTGCCTGCCCCGTTTTGCGCTGCGCGAGCACTCGCCACCTGCAAATGATAACGTCCACGCATCGGCCGGCATCTCGATGTGTCCTCAACTTACTCCGGGCGCCGCTGCCGACCTCCCGGTTACATAGTGATGGACGAGGCAGAAACCAAAGCGTGAGCAGGAATTATAGGAGTTTGGCAGGATTCGTGCTAGCCGAGCGAACGCGACGGGGCTGAAGCAAAAGTCAAGCTACTTCCTGGGACACGAGTCCGACTCTGGATCCGGACAGCGACGCCAGCGAAGTGAACGACTGAAACGCTCAGCCGGCGGGCGCTGGAGGCGATTGCCTTCAGCGCCTGCCGCTGTAATTGCCGGGATTCGGTGCTATACTTCTATCCAGGGTAAGCTTAGCCTTCCCCCGGCGCGCCGCTCCCTCAAGGAGGTTTCTCATGCGGCTAAAGGGCTTGTTCCCCCCTCTCAGGACTTTCGCTATTCTCTTCGTCATTTTGACACTGGCCCCCGCATGCTTAGCGTCCGCTAAGTATAAGGTTCTCCACAATTTCAATTGCAGCACAGACGGCTGCGGCATTTGGGGCGCCTTGACGATGGACGGGAGTGGCAATCTGTATGGCGCCGGCGCCGGCGGTGGCCCCAACAACGGATCGGGCACGGTTTTTGAGGTGTCTCCAAATCGCGACGGCAGCTGGGGTTACCACATGGTGCACAGCTTTAGTGACTGGCACAAAGACGGAAGCTCACCTAACGGCGGGCTGGTCTTTGACATGGCGGGGAACCTATACGGTACAACCGCCATGGGGGGAACCAACGACGAAGGCACCGTCTTTGAGCTGACGCCTGGGTCCAGCGGCTGGACTCTGAGTGTGCTTTATAACTTCGGCAACCGCCCGGGCGATGGAAGCAGCCCAGTGTCCGGTCTAGCTATGGACAAGCTTGGTGACCTCTATGGAATTGCCGGCGCTGTGTTATTTGAGCTGGCGCCCGTCTCGGGGAGCTGGACAGAAAACGTGCTATATACATTCTGTGGCATCCCGCCGTGCCCCAACGGGTCCGTTCCCTGGGCAGCCCCGATCCTGGATGGTTCTGACAACCTCTATGGCACTACCGAACAGGGCGGCTACTCCAACTGTGGGGTGGTTTACGAGTTGAAGCACATCTCGGGCGGGGACTGGAAGGAACACGTTCTATACCGTTTCCGGTGCGGCAGTGATGGTGCCGACCCCTCCGGCAGCCTGATCTTCGATAGTTCTGGAAATCTTTACGGCACCGCTGCCAGCGGGTGCATAGGCCAGGGCGGCTGCAGCGCCGTCTTCAAGCTGACCCGGAAACCGCGCGGCGGATGGACGGAGAGCGTGCTTCACAAGTTCGTCGTCGAGAAAGACGGCATCATCCCCACGGGAAACATAGTCTTTGACAAGGCAGGGAACCTCTACGGAATAACCATTGCCGGCGGAACTGGAAACTGCTCCGGCGGCTGTGGCGTGATTTATAAGTTGACGCCCGCGGCTCAGGGCAAGTGGAAGTACAGCGTTCTGCACCGTTTCCAAGGGCCGGACGGAGTCAATCCCTCCGGCGGCCTCATCATCGACGGCAAGGGCCACCTGTATGGCGGAACTCCGCAAGGCGGCCTGTACGGTGGCGGCGTCGTTTTCCAGATGACACCTTGACGGTCCTTGTATGTTGGGCGCCGCGGCTCCAGCCTTACCCGCTGGCCGATTTCTTCAACTTCAACCAGTCGCCGAGGTCGTTTCATCCCATTTCGGCCGCGTACGACGCAACATACTTCTTAAACGACAGCAGTCCGGCCTTGGATCCGGACAGCGACGCCAGCGAAGACAACGAGTGAGGCACACGGTGGCAGGTGCCGGAGGCGATTGCCTTCAGCGCCTGCCGCTGTAATTGCCGGGATTCGGTGCTGTACTTCTATCCAGGGTAAGCTTCTAGCCTTCCCCCGGTGCGCCGCTCCCTCAAAGGAGGTTTCTCATGCGGCTAAAGGACTCGTCCTCCGTTCTCTCCAGGAACCTCGCTATTCTGGCCGTAGTCCTCGTGCTGGCCCCTGGTACCCTAGCAGCGCCGAAGTACAAGGTTCTGCACAGTTTCAATTGCCCCACCGACGGATGTGGCATCTGGGGGGCGCTGACGATGGACGCGACGGGCGGCTTGTACGGCGCAGGTCAAGGAGGGGGTCCCGACGGGCGCGGAACCATTTTCGAACTGACCAGGGGATCGGGGGGGCGTGTGGACATATGAACTTCTCTACGGCCTTGTCGGCAGCGACGGCGCCGAGCCCAACGGCGGGTTGGTCTTTGACCCGGCAGGGAGCCTGTACGGCACAACCGCCATGGGGGGCACTAATGACGAAGGCACCGCCTTTGAGTTGACGCCTGGGTCCCACGGCTGGGTCGAAACTGTACTTTACGAGCAGGGATCTCGGGTGGCGGTAGCGCTGGACAAGGCGGGGAACCTCTACGGGATCGGTGTGGGCAAATATTACGGGGGCGGTATCTTTGAGCTCTCCCCGGGCTCAATTCCCTTGCTCGTGTCCTCCGCTTGTTTCTCCGCGACTCTCGGATAGGCTTGTTCCCGTTCGCTGCCGCAAGTCCGAAAGCAGGCGCGAACGAGTCAGCCACAGCCCGAGCGCAACCGTAGCCGCCCAAGTAACGGCGCCCAGCGCGAAAGTGGCCAGATCAGCGCCGCGCGTGCCGGGAGCGACCAGGCTGGCCACGCGTTGTCCCAGAATTCCCGCAAAAATTGCCGTCAGCGCCGCTTTGCCTAATTCTCCCCACGGTAGTTCACCGGCTGGAATAAGTCCGCGACGGTGCAGCAGAATTGCCAGCACCAGCGTGTTGGCCATGATTCCCACGTCCGACGCAATGGCCAGACCCACGGTAGAAAGCGCGTGATACAGCGCGGAATACACGGGCAGCGAAGCCAGCGTGACAATAGTGCTGGCCACCATGGGAGTGAGCGTATTTCCCGCCGCATAAAACGCCCGCGCATACAGCGCCTGCGCCGCCCAGAATGCCAGCGAAAGCGAGAACCAGAAAAAATAAACCGCAGTGGCCTGCGAGTCGTGGACTTGGAAGCGGCCGCGCCGGTAAACCAGATCGATGAGCGGCAGAGCCGTGACCATCATCAGGCTGCTGGTCAGCAGGGAAGCGGCGCTGATGCGGTATACCGACCCATTCACTGCGCCGGCGAATTCACGCAGGCGTTTTTCGCCGAACAGCCTGGCAAAAAATGGTAGAGACGCCTGTCCGGCTGCCTGTCCCAGAACGGCCATCGGCACGGCGAACAACCGCTTCGCGTAATTCAGCCGAGTGATCTCGCCAATGCCGCTCGAAGCGAAGTGCCGGAGAATCCAATCGTCCGCGCTCACCAGTGATACGCCCAGCATCAGCGGGATCGAAAGCCGTACCCATTCCCGAAAAGCAGGATTGCGCACTTCAAACGAAATCCGGTAGCCGGTGCCGATTCGCGCTGCGCCAATCGCGTTCACCAGAAACGGTCCGGCAATGCTGCCAGCCAGCGCTCCGTAGGCCAGCGATGAAATGCCCAACGGCTTCGACAAAACGATGCCGCCCAGAATGATGCACGCGTTGTAGAGCAGCGGGCCAAACGCCGGAAACAAGAACAGCCGCCGCGACAGCAGCACCGCCGAAACCACTCCGCCGACATAGAAGAAAATCTGCGCCGGCAGCAGAATGCGGGTCAGGTGAACGCACAAGACCACCTGCTCAGCACTGAAGCCGTTGAAGAAGTAGCGTGTCATCTGCGGGGTGAAGATCTCGGCCAGCACAACCCCAGCCGTCAACACCACCGTCATTACGGTGATGATCACCGAAAAAGTCTTCTGCGCATCTTCTTCTTTGCCTTCAGCAAGAAAGCGGGTGTAGATGGAAACGAAAGTAATGGAAGCGGTCCCGCCGGCCACAATGTAGTTCAACCAGTCGGGGATAGTGAAGCCGGCCACATAGGCGTCGGTCTGCGGCCCGGCGCCAAAAGCCCACGCGATGTAGGCTTCGCGGACGTAGCCAATCACCCGTGACAGCATGACAGCCGTCATCAGCAGCACGGTTGCAGAGAACGCGCTGTGCTCATGAGACGGCCGCAGCAGGCGTAAGACGCGGTTCACCATTCCACAACTTTACCCACGATCAAGTCTGCCCCAAATTCTCGCGTCTTCCTGCCTCCGAACCACACTGGTAACTGACATTCCCGGGCACATCATGCAATCATCGTTGCCCATCCGTGGAATCCACGACGGACTTGGTCTTTGCGTTTGCCTTTTGACACCTCGGCCCGCGCCGGCCCATAATCCGAGGCGTGCCTGATTCCACAGAGGTCATTCCAGCACAATCTGCCGTACTGCGGCGCTCCTTCCACAAAACTTTCCCACGCGGGGTGCGCGGCGAAGGGGTTTACCTGTGGGACGAAAACGGCAATCGCTATCTCGACTTTTCCAGCTCAGCGGTGGTGAACTTCATCGGCCATGGCGTCCGGGAAATCGCTGACGCCATAGCCGCCCAGGCCCGTCAACTGGAGTTTGTCCACAGCAGCCAATTCACTACGCCTGTGGCGGAAGAATTCGCCCAGGAATTGCTCGCTTTCGCGGGAGAGAACTTCTCCGGCGGCTGCGTGTATTTCACCTGCGGCGGTTCGGAGGCCGTCGAAACGGCGCTGAAGCTGGCCCGCCAGTATCAGGTCGAGAGCGGCCATTCCGAACGCCATCAGATCATCAGCCGTAAGCAGAGCTATCACGGATCAACCCTGGGCGCGCTGGCTGTTTCGGGCAACCAGCGCCGCCGCCGGATGTACCTCCCGATGGTGCGGGAGTTCGCCCACGTCGGCGTCCCCTATTGCTACCGCTGTGCCTATGACTGCACCGACGGATGCCGCAACTGCGGCCAGGAATACGCCGCCGAACTGGACAACGCGCTCCAGACAGCCAACGGCCAAGCCGCAGCATTCATTTTCGAACCCGTCAGCGGCGCGACCCTCGGCGCGGTGGTCCCGCCTCCGGGCTATTTGCAGAAGATTTCCGAGGTCTGCTGCCGCCATGGTGTCCTACTGATTGCCGACGAAGTCATGACCGGCATGGGCCGCACGGGCCGCAATTTTGCCGTGGATCACTGGAGCGTCGCGCCGGACATTCTGGTCACTGCCAAGGGCTTGTCCAGCGGCTACGCGCCGTTAGGCGCAGTCATCGTGACCAGGAAAGTCGCCGACGCCATCGCCCACGGCTCGGGTGCGTTCGTGCATGGCTTCACCTACAACTGCCATCCGATTTCGCTGGCAGCCGGGCAGGCAGTTCTGCGCTTTCTGCAAAAGCGGGACTTGGTGCGTGCCGCGGATTCCGAATTCGCCGGTTCGCCCGCCCACGAGCTAAGCCACGCGCTCGCCAGTCTTCGCGATCTGCCCTCCGTCGGCGACGTACGCGGCATCGGCCTGCTCTGGGCTATCGAATTTGTCGCCGACAAGAAGACCAAAAGGCCCTTTGCCGCCGAGTTGAACTTTGCCGGACGTGTTGCCCAGGCCGCCATGCAACGCGGAGTGCTGGTTTACCCGATGCAGGGCTGCGCCGACGGGACCGCCGGCGATCACGTGCTGGTTGCGCCTCCGGCGGTCATCACAGAAGAGCAAATCCACTGGGCCGTCGCGCAGTTGAGCCAAGCGATTCAATAAGCAATGTAGGCGCGAGCGTCCCCGCTCGTGCATAAAAGAGTTGTCGTTCCCTTGAAGGACGGGGCGTCCACGTCGGTCGGAATTGGACTGTAGCTTCGGGTCGGACTTCAAAAACAAAACCCGCCACTGTGGCGGGTTGGGAGGTACTTGGGAAAACTCTGTCAGTCGGCTGCAACTTCCTGGGGCGTCACCTCGGTCTGCCGAATGCGGTTGGCGGGCAAACCGGTATCGCGAATCTTGTAGAGCAGCGCGCGATAGCTGATGCTCAACGCCTTGGCCGCCCGTTTCCGGTTCCAGTGATGCGCTTGCAGCACTTTCAAAATGATCTTGCGCTCCAAGTCGCGGGTGGCTTGGCGGGTCAGTTTCTTCAACGAAATTGGGCCGTCAACGTCGATTTCCGGCGCATAGAAGTCCTTTTCGTCGCGCATTACCAGTTCGCTGCTGATGACTTCTTCGCTGCCCAGGATGACATAGCGCTTGATGAGGTTCTCCAGTTCGCGGATGTTCCCCGGCCAATGGTACTTCTGCAGCACCGCAGTCAGCTCGCTGGAAAGAGCTTTGGCGCGGCAGTTGTATTTGCGGTTGTAGCAATCGAGGAAGTAGTCAATCAGAACGGGGATGTCGGCGCGGCGCTCCCGCAGCGGCGGCATGAACAGATTCACCACGTTGATGCGGTAATACAAATCCTGGCGAAAGCTTCCATTTTCAATTTCTGCTTCCAACTGGCGGTTGGTGGCACACACAATCCGCACTTCCACTTTCTTGTCTTCCTGCGCTCCAATGCGGCAGAACTGACCGTCTTGTAGGAGTTGCAGAAGTTTGGACTGCAGAGACGGATCCAGCTCCGAAATCTCATCTAGGAACAGCGTCCCGCGATGCGCCATTTCCACCCGGCCCGGCTTCATGCCGTAGGCTCCGGTGAAGGCTCCTTTTTCGTAGCCAAACAGCTCGCTCTCCAGGAGCGTGCCCGGGATCGCCGGACAATTGACCTTCACAAACGGCCCGCTTCTCCACGGAGACAGCCCATGAACCATGCGGGCAATGATGTCTTTGCCAGTGCCGCTTTCCCCGTGAATCAGCACCGGCACGTTTGCGCTCGCCACCTTGTCCATCCGGCTACGCAACGCCTGCATGGTTTCGGTCCTGCCGAAGATGACGGATTCAGGGGGGAACGCGCCAAGCGACTGCACCAGAGAATTGACTTGGTTTGTGGTAGAGATAGTCATCTGGTCGATTGCGGCTCCTGTTCGCAGTCTGACAAGTGCACCCCGAGCGCCAAATCTGCCGACTCGGCCTTACCTGGGTATCTAACACCTATACATATTAAATTCAACTATTTACAATTAATGGAACAGACATCAGAAATGCCTGGTGGGATCAAAAGACTGTAGGCGTTTGTCTCTTTTAGCACGCTTCAAAAGAGCAATAGTTTTCACATGTGTGAAAGTTCTTTCCTTTTCTTCCTCCGCGCTTCCTGGGCCGGGTTCACCAAACACCGGGCAAACTTGATAGCCACCAGGTGACAACTGTCGGCGTGCGTGATCCGCAGCGTCTTGGCCTGCAGGATGCGGGAAACTCGCGGCAGATTCAGCCCGGAAGCCAACGGGGCAGAGGGAATCTCCAACAGAATCCATGCCGAGAGCGGCAAGGAACGGCGCACCGCCAGCAGCGCACCCCCAGCGGAGATATTCAAAGCTGTGGCAAACTCTAGTGATTCCTTGCCGTCCGGCTCTTTACTGCGAACAAACATCGGTATTGCCAGAGGCAAACGGGGCCATTTTCTGGTCTGTGTTTCCAGCTTTCTATACGCCACGCAATGCACCTCGGGAGATGGCAACCACCTGCTCTATAGCACCTTCGTGGCCAAACCGTGATCCCAAAGTGCTATGCTGGCCGCCTAAACTATTACTAGGCCTTGATTTCTCAACTATCAGCCTCGCTGCAAGGAGCCGTGGATTCGTCTTGCGTTCGCCCATGCAGCAGCTTCTGCTACACTCGTTAACTCCCCTGAAATGCATAACTTTTACCAACATTGACACTTTTGTTCGTTTTCCGTTGACAGGACCGCCCCCTTGGCTTAGCATCGATTAGATAGTTTGATCCCAATGTTTTGCGGGTTCTCTATCTCCTCCCCGGTAGGTCAAGCCACAGGAATCTCATAAGATGGCTGCTACGCCAGAAAAGACTTGTCTTCCCCAACGGGACGGACTCGAATCCCCGGCCTCAAACGCTGACTTTGCCGGCAATCAAGATATCCTGCAGCAGTTTCATCAGCTGCAGAACCGCTACCAGCGAACTACCAACGCTTTGGCATCCGCTGCCCACGATCTCAAAACCCCTTTGGCAATTCTCAACGGCTATGTCGAGGTACTGCAGAGCGAGAAACTCGGCCCGCTGAACGAGCGCCAACGGCAGGTATTGCGCGACATGCATTCCAGCGGGAGAAGGCTCGATCACTTCATTCAGGACTTCCTCAGTTTCAGCACTCTGGAGACCGGCGAGATGAAGATGCGCTTCGAGAAGGCTGACCTGAACGCCTGCCTCTCAGAAGTCTGCCGGCTGTGGTCGAATACTTTTCAGGAGAAGGGGTTGGCACTGTACTTTCTGCCCAACGAGAAACTGGGCGCGTTTCCCTTTGACTCCGCCAAGGTGCAGCGGGTGGTTTCCAATTTACTCGACAACGCTTCCAAGTACACTCCCTCCGGCGGCACCGTGTGGCTACACGCTGAGCCGCATATGTGGGAACGGCGCGCGGAGACGGGATCGGGCGTCTTGCAGGAACGCCGCCGGCAGAGCACTTTTCACCCCAATTCGGTTAAGATCAGTGTGTCCGACACCGGACCCGGAATTCCCGCCGAGTACCACATGGAAGTCTTCGACGATTTCTTCCGGCTGTCACAAAATGAGAGCCAGTCGGGGATGGGGCTTGGATTGGCCATTGCTCGCCGCCTGGTCGGCGGCATGGGCGGTAAGATCTGGGTAGAAAGCGCGCCCGGGGCCGGTTGCAAGTTCTCCTTCGTAATTCCCCTCAAGCCTTCTGCGGCCGCAGCGGGCAAAGGCAAAAGCAAATGAAAGAAAACACCAACATTCTGTTGGTTGACGACGAACCGGGTATGCTGCGCTATATCAGCACCCTGCTCGAGGTGGACGACTACAAGGTCCAAACCGCCAGCAGCGGCGAGGAAGCCGTGCAAAAAGTCCAAAAGGGTCTCCGCCCGGACCTGATTCTGCTGGACTTGGTCATGCCCGGAATCAACGGCCTCGAAACCCTGGAACAACTCCGGCAGATTCACCCTGGCGCCAAGGTTGTCATGCTGTCGTGCGTTACGGACACGCGTAAAGTAGTGCAGGCCATTCGTCTCGGCGCATACGATTACATCACCAAGCCCTTTCAAAAATCCGAGCTCGATGCGGTCATCGACCAATGTCTGGGCACCAATCAACAGAACTATCCCGGCGAAGTGGAGGAACTGGCCGACGATGTTTTCTTCGTTGCCGCCAGCCCAGCCATGCGCAAGCTGCGTTCGCAAGCCGCGCTCGTCGCCAATGTCGATATCCCCGTCCTCATGCTGGGAGAAAGCGGGACCGGCAAGGAAGTCATGGCGCGCCTGATCCATAAGCTCTCGCCGCGCGCCCACCGCACTTTCCTGAAGGTAAACTGCGCTGCCGTGCCGGGAGACCTGCTGGAAAGCGAATTGTTTGGCTACGAGCCCGGCGCTTTTACCGGTGCGACTCACGCCAAACCGGGCAAGTTCGAGTTGTGCAACAAGGGCACGATCCTGCTTGACGAGATCGGCGAGTTGCCCTACGGCTTGCAGGCCAAGCTGCTGCACGTGCTGCAGGATCAGCAATTCTCCCGCCTCGGCAGCCGTTCCATCATTAAGGTGGACGTCCGTATTCTGGCCGCCACCAATATCAACATCCAGGAAGCCCTCGCCAACAAGAGCCTGCGCGAGGATCTTTACTATCGGCTCAACGCCTTCACCCTGCAAGTTCCGCCCTTGCGGGAGCGCAAGGAAGAGATCCCGATCCTGCTGAAACATTTCATGGCGCGTATGGCCGAGCAGTACGCCCGTCCGCCCTTGCCGGTTTCTGCCGAACTGGTGCAGGCCTGCCTGGATTACTCCTGGCCGGGAAACCTGCGCGAGTTAAACAACTTCATCAAGCGCTACCTGGTGCTGGCAGACGAGAAAGCCGCAATTATCGAACTTCGCCCCAAAAGCGACGGCGCCGGAGCCCTGTCGAGTTCTGACGGCCCGGAAACCAACCCTACCGCCGGAGGCTTGAAGTCGTTGGCCCGCAATGCCAAAGACGAGGCCGAGGCCGAAGCCATTGCCCGCGCTCTCGGCGAAACCAACTGGAACCGCAAGCGCGCGGCTGCGCTGCTGAAGATCAGCTACAAAGCCCTGCTCTACAAAATCCGCCAGTACGGCCTGGCCGAGCGCAAGAGCCACCATAAACTTTCCGCTGGCGCGTAAAGCCCTGAACTGCAACTGCACGAGTCACTGCGCACCCTTAGCTAAAGCAGTCTCCACCTCCCAGCCCGTGCCGTCGTTGCTTGGGCAGGAGCCCCCCGTGGCGCAAGTCTCTGTTAGAGTCGCCCAAGGCGGACCGAACTGTTTGGTAAAGGTATTGAACCCGAATAACTCTGGCAGACGATGGGGTCGGTCCGCCCTGCCGGGCACACCTAAAAAAAGCCGAGGGGGTATTCCCTCTCGGCCTTCACTCGTGGTCAACGCTCATCCAGCGGCACGGCCGCTTCAGTTCGACTCAATGAACTCGATATAGGGTTTCGCGCCGCCCTTGCCGGAGCAGCTGCCCAAATTCAGGTTGTTGGTTTCCCCCGTGGTGCCGGCATCCGATGCGCATATCGCCGCATTTGTGGTGCCGTTGGTCACCGCTACCTTCACGTTGATGGAGGAGCCGCTGTTAAAGTCGGCTTCCGACCCGCCGCCGTCGCCGACGATGTTGAACTCCGACTCCTTCCAGCCAGTGGAGAGGTAGACGACGCTGTCCTTGCCCGTGGTTTTATAGGCCTTCTTTCCCACGTACATGATCTCCGTATCCAGACCGCCTTTCACCGCCGAGCCCGATATCGAAATGGTCTTGAGCTTGGAGATTACCTCCTTGGGTACGCCCACTGCGTTGCTGTTCGTATAGCAATCGCCGTCGTAGCTGTTCCACCCACTGGGGCACGTATTGTCATAGTAGATCAACCAATATTGCATGAACAGCTCTGTATAGTCCGACGAATAGACGTACTGCAGCCATGCCAGGCATTGCGACGGATTCTTAGCGCCAGCGCAGGCCTTATTGTTCGGCATGAAGTTGGAATTGAGTTGAATCGAGTAACTGTTCGCGCCGTTAATGCCCTCCTCGCTCTTCACGCCCTTGACCACCGGGAAGGAGCCGACGGTCTTGCTGATCAAACCCGAGCTGACCTCCGCCGCATAATCATTGCCATCACCGACCGTTAGACGGCCGGGCCGCCCGGTACGCGGAATGAATGGGATGTCGGGCGCCTCGACACACTCGACCTTATTCCAGTTCATGCTCGGATAGGAAGCCTCGAAGCATCCTGCCGCCAGCACGTTGGTGTGCGCGATGGCCTCGCGCCATTGGGTAAGAGCTCCTGCCGGCGCCTCTTGAGCCGGCGCAAATGATGTGACTGCAAGGATTACCGCAATGGTAATCGTCAACAGTAAAACACTACGTCGCATGGAAGTTCCTCCTTGAATTTTGGAAACAGACCACTCCTTGTCCAACTGACTTAATCCCTTAGGGCTTTATGAGAGCATCGGGAGGGTGCATTCTCTTTGCTAGACCTGGGAGAAGGTCTGTCCATCGCGAAGTCTACCATAGATGCAACCGCATGCAAGCCTTTCTTTCGACTTTCGATAAAATGCTCTCAAGCAGGCGCGCGAACCAGCCGGAAGTCTCCAGTCGAAAGTCGCATCTGGGGTGATGGCATACAGAGAAAGAGGCTCCGCCGAGCAGCGGGGCCTTTTCGGAAAGTAGCCAAATCCTGCTCACTTCCCTTTCAGTGGCTTTGGCGAGCCAATGCCAGTGCAGTACGTCCAGCCCTTCTTCGTTGGTAGCCGTTGCTGCCAGATTGTCTTTGGAAAGCGCCGGGATTCTCACGTTGATGAGCGAAGTGCCCAGGCTTTGCAGAGGACGCGAAGTGCTAGGTCGTCAGCCGTTAGGGCGTAACCTCGAACACCACGCCGCCGCCGTACGCGCCGCCTTGCGGGGTTCCGCCATACAGGTGGCCCTTGCCGTCGATGATCAAGCCGCCGGCGGGATTAACCCCGTCCGGCCCTTGGAAACGGTGCAGTACGCTGTACTTCCACTTGCCCTGAGCCGTGGGCGTCAACTTATAGATCACGCCACAGCCGCCGGAGCAGTTTCCAGTTCCGCCGGCAATGGTTATTCCGTAGAGGTTCCCTGCCTTGTCAAAGACTATGTTTCCCGTGGGGATGATGCCGTCTTTCT